>JGI24695J34938_10003529_pt1 | contig 10839 bp, 7 predicted proteins | sample TergutCo191P3_FD_34938 | JGI IMG/M metagenome (IMG submission 34938) | reverse complement strand
ATCAGCCCCGGAGACGTTAAACGAAACTGAGGAGAAACCCCCGAAAAAAGTCGCCGCGATTGTAGGCGCCGGGCACTTGAACGGGATGATAACGTACCTTGAGAAACTCGCGCGGGGAGAATTAACGCCTGATGTAAAAGAGCTTGACATTATTCCGCCTAAAAGTTTTCTCTCAAAAGCGGCGGGGTTCATAATACCCGTCGCGATAATAGCGCTTATCGCCGTCGGTTTTATCGGCAAAGGAACGGAGATAGGCCTTGAGATGATACTGACATGGGTACTTTGGAACGGCTCTCTCGCGGCGCTTGGCTCAGTCATCGCTCTGGCTCATCCTCTCGCAATCCTTGTGTCTTTTTTTGGCGCGCCTGTCGCGACATTAAATCCTCTTATTGGAGTCGGGATTTTCTCCGGCATTGTTCAGATAACGTTTTGTAAACCCCGCGTCTCGGACGTGCAAAATATAACACAGGACGCTGCCGGAATAAAAGGCGTCTACAGAAACAGAATAACAAAAGCGCTGCTGGTTTTTTTCCTGTCCAGTCTTGGCGGCATGATAGGTAACTTTATATCATTTCCGGCAATCGGAAGGCTGCTCGGCGGATGAAGCTAAAATAATTGTAATATCATTAACATTAGTTCCTGTCGGCCCGGTTTTAATTAAGCCGTCTGCCGCGGCAAGTGCGTTATATGAATCGTTATTGTCCAGCATCGCGCGAAGGTTTAGTCCTTTTTCTTTTAACTTCTGATAAGTAAAGCCGTCAACTATTCCCCCCGCCGCGTCTGTCGGACCGTCTGTACCGTCAGAGCTCAGCGAAAACACAAGTATATTGTCAAGCCCCGCTATGCCTTCCGCCGCGGCCAGAGCGATCTCCTGATTTCTTCCGCCTTTGCCATTTCCTTTTAAAGTTACTACCGTTTCTCCTCCGAGAATGACCGCGCACGGTCTCCTGAAATAAAAACTTCTTGTGTTATCATCCGCGCGATTTCCGCCAGCGGCGATTTCCTTAGCCACTGCCGCCGCCAGCCGCCCCGCTTCCCGCGCTTCACAGTTCATTTCAGTGCATAAAATATGAGGTGTGTATCCGGCTTCTGAGGCAATAACGGCGGCGCTGCCGCATAATCTGCGGACGCTTCCTGTAATAACAGTTTCAACATTATCAAGTTTTTTAGGTGTCTCCTTTTGCAAATACTCAATAATTTTATCACCTGCGTCGATTTTATACTTTTTCAAGACATTAACCGCCTCTTCCGCTGTAGACATATCAGGCACCGCGGGACCGGAGGCGATTGAGTCCAGTCTGCCGCCTAACACATCAGAAAGAGCGATGGTAAATATTTTCGCTGGTGAGCATATTTGCGCGTAACGTCCTGCTTTTACAGCGGAAAGGCGCTTGCGTATCATATTAATCTCCACAATATCAGCTCCGCACGCTAGAAGCCGCGAATTAATTTCCGTGATATCGCGGAGAGTTAAGCCTTCAAGCGGCTTTTCAAACAAAGCCGAACCGCCTCCCGAAACTAAAAATAACAGTTCGTCCGCGCCGCTGAGGCCCTCTGCCATTTCTATCGCCTTCTCCGCGCCTTTAACGGAGTTTTCATCGGGCAGAGGATGTCCCGCTTCAATGATTTCCATGCCTTGAATGTCACCTAACGCATGTCCGTACTTGGTAATAACAATGCCGCGCGCGATCCTGCCTCCCAGTTCCTCTTTAGCGCACTTAGCCATTGTCCACGCGGCTTTGCCGGCAGCCAATAGAAATATATTTCCGGTAAAACAGTGATTTTTAATAGCTTCGCGAACAGCCTTCTGCGGCATATTCGCCTGTATTACGCGGTTTATTATCGTTTGCGCGTCATGGTATAATTTTTTCAAGTTTTTTCTGTCCCTGCAAGGCGGTTTTTAGCTATCTCGCAATAGCTCACATCGGTTTCGATTCCTGTAAAGCTTCTCCCTCCGGTTTTTATGCATGCTACGCCTGTTGTGCCGCTTCCGCAAAACGGATCCAAAACCGCGCAGCCTTCATTCGTCGAAGCAAGCACAATACGTTTTAAAAGATCAAGCGGCTTTTGCGTCGGGTGTTTTCCGCATGTTTTTTCAGCGCCATTCGCGCAGGGAATCGACCACACGGATCTCATTTGCGCGTTAACATTTTTTAGTTTATCTTCGGGAAATAAACCGTTTTTCATGTCATTGTAGTTAAAAATATGTTTCGCATCCTTGTCCTTGCGCGCCCATAAAATTGTTTCATGCGACGCGGTAAAAAACCGGCAGCTCAAATTCGGAGACGCGTTCGGCTTAAACCAGATTATATCATTCAGAATATGAAAATCATTCTTCTGTAAAAAATATCCGCATTGATAAATGTTGTGATACGTGCCGGAAACCCAGATTGTTCCTTCATTCTTTAATACGCGCCGGCACGCGCAAATCCATTTATTATGGAAAACAGCGTCTGACTCAAGCCCGCCGCTTTTATCCCACCTGCCTTTATTTACTTTCGCCATTCTTCCGTTCCGGCATGTTATCCCGTCATTGGACAGCATGTAAGGAGGATCGGCGAAAATCATATCAAACGCGTTATCTGCAAACATATCCAGAACGTCAAAACAGCTTCCATTGTAGAGCGTAACACCTTCGCTTTGATAATACGGTTCCATGCTTTTCCGGCCTCTGTTATGTGATATTCACATTTTCATTACAGCCGCGATATTATCAATTATATCAGCCGCTGTGACACTGTAATTTGATTTATCAGCGCAGGAGGCCTCGCACGATCTGCCGTGAAAATAAGCGCCAAGAATGCCTGCCTCAAAAACATTTAAGCCCTGCGCGATAAAACCAGCGATCATTCCGGTCAGCGCGTCTCCGGTTCCTGCTTTGGATAGAGCGTTATTTCCCGTTGTATTGATATATACCTCTCCCTGCGGATTCGCTATTATAGTGCGCGCGTCTTTTAAAAGCGTCACAACATTATATTCAGAGGAAAACCTTAACGCGGCGCCGGCGGTATCATTTAAAATTTCCTCCTTAGAAAGATTTGTCAGTCTGCTCATTTCTCCCGGATGCGGAGTTATTATACACGGCGCTTTTATTTCTCTTAAAAGGTTTAAATTCCCGCTGACAGCGAAAAGAGCGTCAGCGTCCAGCACAACAGGGACTTCCGCGGTTCTTAAAATCTCAAAAACAAATTCCCGCGTCCCGCCGCCGCGCCCGATGCCGGGGCCAATCGCGATCACGCCGGCGTTTTTTATATCATCTGATAAGCTCTCCTGATCTTCTGAAGAACTGCCGGTTAAGCTTTCTCCGCAGAACATCCCGTTCCTGTCAGGCAATACGCGCGTAACAACCTCCCTCTGCCAGCGGTGAATAACAAAAGCGGTATTTCGCGTAACACACGCGCGGACAAGGCCGCAGCCTGTCATATAAGCGGCTGAACACACAAGAGCGGCCGCGCCGGGCATGTCATCCGATCCAGCGAAAACCAGCGCCTTGCCGTAATCACCTTTATTTGATCTTCGCTTTCTTACCGGAAGCAGCTTCAAAGCCTCGCTTTCTGTAAGAACATTTGTTTTTACTTCGAGCTTATCAATAAGGCCGCGCGGTATCGCGATGTCTTCGATATGAATAATGCCGGTATATTCCGCCGCCGGAAAAAGATAGAGACCGGTCTTCGGAAAACCAAGCGTTACTGTCTCGTCCGCTCTTACAGCGCAGCCCATGATCTGCCCTGTGTCTGAATTAACTCCCGAAGGCACGTCAACTGAAATCACGTATTTCGCATAACGGTTAACAGCGTCTATAAGCGTCCTGTAATTCCCTTCTACGCCGCGGTCAATGCCGGTGCCGAGCAGAGCGTCTACAACAAGATCATATTTGCCGGTATTTATGCCGTTCAAACGCGCGGCATCAGAAGGAGAGTTTATAAAAATTACAGGTATCCCGAGTTTTTGAATAACCGCGAGATTTACCGCGGCGTCTCCTTTCGCGGAATTTATAGCACCTGCGTAAATAACCTCTGTCTCAACTCCCTTAACATGCAGATGGCGCGCGACAGCCATTCCGTCTCCGCCGTTATTGCCTGTTCCGCAGATAATTAAAATTTTTGGACGATCAGTATAAAAACCACGGGGCGGGAACCCCGCGGGTTTAAATCCTGTTTGAGATTCCAGTATTCTAAAACAGTGTTTAGCGGTTTGAATCGAGGCGTTTTCCATCAGCAGGATGGAAGGGATTCCAAGCTCCTCAATAGCGATCTGTTCAATGCCGCGCATCTGGCGCGCTGATACAAGTTTCATATAGACAAGTATAACACAGCGCGAATAAAAATAACGTTCCTGACGGACACTTACCAAAAACTTAGGGTTTTATCAATCTACGTCCACTGTCATGCTAAAGCGCTCCCAAAAATTATCCGCAAGTATAAATACACAGTCTTTACAGTTGCTGTCGGCACTGCATGTAGTTGCTTCGTTAAGACAATACCGCGATATTAAGTTATCCAAGTCCCAGTTTGCATTAAAGGTAAAACCTGACGCGTCTGAAGGGATAGAAATTCCTGCCCAGGGGGTAATGAGAATAATCATCAGTTAACAAATGATGATCAGCCGCCAATATTGAATCAATGGTAAAAGTTGTATTCTGATAAACGCAATAATAATATTTTATCGATTCATTCCGTTCTTGTAATCCTCGCGCCAAGGGCTGTCAACCTCTCCGTCAAATTTTCATAACCGCGCTCAATCTGATAAACGTTGCGGATAACGCTCTTTCCTTCCGCGCACATGGTAGCGATCAGCATCGCCATTCCCGCGCGCACGTCAGGGCTGATAAGTTCTGAACCGTGCAGTTTCGCCGGACCCGAAACAACAGCGCGGTGCGGATCACATAACACAATACGCGCGCCCATGCCGATCAGTTTATCAACAAAAAACATGCGCGATTCGTACATTTTCTCGTGAATTAAAACTGTCCCTTTTATCTGGGTCGCGACAACCACGACAATGCTTAAAAGATCGGGGGGAAATCCCGGCCACGGCGAGTCGTCAATTTTTGGTATCATTCCGCCGAAATCGTGATTAACTTCCATACTCTGATTCTTAGGAACATGAATGACATTTCCCTCATGAGCCCAGACAATTCCCAGTTTGCCAAAAGCAATCTTCGCGGGGCGCATATCCTGCGGACGCGCTCCGTGTATGTGAAGATCGCCTCCCGTAACCGCGGCAAGCCCGATAAAAGAGCCGACTTCCATAAAATCAGGCCCAATCGTAAAATCACATCCAGAAAGTTTTTTAACTCCCGTAATTGTCAGAATGTTAGAACCGATCCCCTCAATTTGAGCGCCCATCTTAATCAGCATATTGCAGAGATCCTGCACATGCGGCTCGCTTGCCGCGTTAGTTAAAATTGTTTTACCTTTCGCGAGAACCGCGGCCATTATCGCGTTTTCTGTAGCTGTAACAGACGCTTCATCAAGAAAAATATCAGCGCCGGCAAGTTTCCTCGAGGAAAAAATAAATTTTTCATTGATTTTAACTTTTGATCCAAGTTCGGTGAGAACAAGAAAATGAGTATCAAGCCTCCTCCTTCCGATAACATCTCCGCCCGGCGGCGGAAGGACAACTTTTCCGGATCGCGCGAGAAGCGGGCCAGCGAAAAGTATAGAAGCTCTGATTTTTTTCGCGTCTTCTCTGGGCACTTCCGAGGATTTTAAATTTGTCATCGTCATTTTTATAACGTTTGGCTCAACGGTTTCAACGCTTCCGCCGAGAGCTATAAAAACATCAAGCATTACATGTACGTCTTCGATATCGGGAATGTTCCGTAAAATTACTGTTTCGTCTGTCAGAAGAACCGCGGCGATGCACGGAAGAGCCGCGTTTTTGTTTCCGCTTACTTTAATCGCTCCGTTTAAAGGAACGCCGCCGTTTATCAGATACTCGCTCATGTATTGAATGTAACTGTAAAATTGATATACTGTCAATTAAGGAGAACATCATGCCGCTCAACGCGTCTGCCGCGCAGCTTCTAAAATCACGCTTTGGTCCATGGTCATTTTACAGGCACGCTCTGGCAATCGCCCTTCCTGTAATGATGCAGCAGTTAATAATGAGCATGGTCTCTCTTGTTGACAGTTTTATGGTCGCCGGACTCGGAGATGTCAGCATGGCGGCTGTTAATATAACTAACCATATCGTATTCATTTTTATTGTAATCGTAAATACAATATGCTGGGCCGGAGGAATTTATATCGCGCAGTTTAACGGCGCGAACAACGCGGACGGCATGAAGAACGCCTATAGCTTTAAAGTAATCTTCGCCCTCGGCATCGCTGTTCTGGCTTTCACTCTCAGCCGCGTCATGCCGGAGCAGATACTGAGAATACTCACGATGAACAATACCGCGCAGGCGGAAATTGCCGCCGCAGGCAGCGTGTATCTGAATATTGTGTCGTGGGGATTTTTCCCGATGGCGCTTTCAATGTCAATCGCGACAAGCTTCCGCGAAATCGCGAAACCGAAAATACCGCTGATTATTTCAGGAACCACCGCACTGATAAACACATTCGCTAACTGGGTTTTAATTTACGGGAATCTCGGAGCGCCGCGCCTTGAAGTCGCGGGAGCGGCATACTCCACTTTAATCGCGCGCGTTTTTGAAGTTTCGGTGTTTTTAATTTACGCGGCTGCTGTAAAAGCGCCGTTTTTCGCCGGCCTAAAAAAATTATTTCTGATAAAGAAAAAATTGATCCTAGAAATACTCGGAAAATCTGTGATGATATTCGCGTCAGAAATATCATGGATCACTTCCGAAACATTAATGATCGCGATGTACAACAGAAGAGGCGGCGCGGAAGTCGTCGCAGGAATGGCGGCCGGCTGGACAATCGCGAACATTTTCTTTCTGCTCTTCGGAGGACTTTCGATCGCGTCAAGCATTCTGGTCGGCGGCGCTCTCGGCGCAGGAAAGCTGGATGAGGCGAAACAGCGCGCCGGCTGGATAAAATGGGGAAGCGTTGTCGCAGGGCTGGCAATCGCAGTGCCTGGCTTTTTTCTCGTCTCATTTTTGGTGCCGCTTGTATTTCAAAATCTCACTGCCGGCGCGAGGGCGAATACTCTCGGCCTTGTTTTTGTAATTCTCACATACCTGCCGTTATGGTGCTATTTAAACAGCCAGTTCGCGATTTCAAGAGCGGGAGGCGATACAGCTATGGGTATGTACACAGACCTTTCTGTTAATACACTGCTTTTTATGCCGGGCTCTGTCCTTCTGTCGCTGTTTACAAATCTCGCGCCCGTAACGATGTTCGCGATTTTAAAACTCACGGATATTGTAAAAATAACAGTAGCGCACCGCCTTCTTAGAAAAGAAAAGTGGGTGAAAAATTTAACGGTGACGCATTAAAAAAGCCTGTCTACCAGACAGGTAAACAGGCCTTTAAGCAAGTGAGCCTTTTTCAAAAACTGAAGTTTTGAAAAAGCCACAAGTAAAAAAATTTTTATTGCTTACGCATATCAACAGTATAAAGCGGTTCGTTCTGTCTTTCAATTTCCATTTTCAGATTTGTATTTAACTGAATAACAAAACGATACGATCTTTCGGTATCAGCGCAGGCGAAAGAAATGCCAGGATTAAGCCCGTCCAGAAAAACACGGAAATCCTGAACCATGCCGGAAAAATCATAAACCAATCTTCCGTCTGTGCCATGAAGCTTGATATTGTTTGATGAAAATTCCCAGATAGCGTCATAATTGTGATCCAGCCACTTCCCGACCGGGAAATCTCCCAGGTTGATTTGCTGCGCGTATACTGCTGTTGCCGCAAGCAGTAAAACCAGAACTACGATAAATTTTTTCATAGTTGTCTCCTTTTTATGGATTATTTATAAGATTTTATCATGAGGCGATAAAAAAAGCAAATAAAATTTTTAATCCGCCTGCCGGATATTCTGTAAGATTCCGCACGGTATAAAAACATTTTTCAATTTATAACGCAGAAATTTCAAAAATGATTGACTAAATTGTTATTAATTGAAAATAATAGTTTTTATATTAAATTGTCTGTTAAATACCAGCTTGCGCATATATATTGTTCATGTAACAATATATATGGAAAGAGGTGTATGAGAAAACTGCCTTTATTATTATTTATTTTACTCCTCTGCTCAGGCTGTAAAAATGATACTGTAAATGAAATTCAGGATTTGCCGTTAAATGAGCGCGCGTATATAAACGCTGATTCTCCCTCTGTTAACTCGCGAAATCCTGTAAGGCAGTTGATAAATGACGCGGCAATCGAAGCCGCCTTTACCCTGGACTACCGTCCGTTAAAAGCGGAGCCTGTAAACGAATACAATACATTAAGCGCCGCAAGTCCCGCGGGCACGGCGGCGGTTTCAGGACAGGGAACCGCATCGGGCCGCTTTCGCGGTCTCTCGGGATATCAGACTGTTTATTTTGATCCGGCGCGGGAACAGGCAAGAATTCAGCAGATTAGAGCCGCGCAGTCATCCGGAACAGAAGCGGGAATTAACGGAAATAACGAAGCCCTTTCTATAGTAGACTCAGGCCCCCGCGGGAATTATTCATCCGCGATACAGCGCCCGTCAATCTATGTGATTTTTTCACAGCCGATGATTCCGCTTGCCAGCCTCGGGGAGCAAAGCTCGTCCTCGCCGCTTGTAACGATCTCGCCTTCCATCAGGGGAAAATTCCGCTGGTATGGGACAAGTTTTTTAAGCTTTGAAGGAGACGAGCCGTGCCAGAGCCAGCAGACATATACCGTCACCGTTGCAGCTAACGCGCAGTCATTAAGCGGAAACAGAATCACAGGAGAGCGCGTTTTTACTTTTCATACGGAGACTCTCAGCATCACAAACATTAACCCGGGTGAGAAATGGAAGTCGCAGAATAATTTCAGGTTCGACAATAGCAATGTCCCTCCCGAAGCGGCAAGGGAGATCAGCCTTCAATTTAATTATCCTGTACAGGCCGCGGACATAAATAATTACCTTGTGATTACGACAGCGGGAGGCGCGCCCCAAACTTCGGCGGTCAGGCGTTTTACTCTCAGGCAGAGCGATGAATACACTGTTATCGCTGAACTTTTTGACAGAGTAGATTTTAACACGCAGGTCATAGTCACTTTAAAAACAGGTGCTAAGTCGCGGACAGGAACGCGCGGCACGGAAGCGGATCAGGTTTTCAATTTCAGGACTCCGGCTCCTTTCACCGTTACGTCACATTACAGAAGTTCCGGTTACGGAAGATACGCGAATATTATTGAGATTTTTTTCAGCCACGGAATAAACGAAAGCACCGCGCAAAGCGCGGTATCAACAGTGCCCGCGATGAGAATAAGCAGTGATAATATCGAAGTTTACGGAAATTTTCTGCGTATTTATAATCTGCCGGTATCATTCGGAGACCGCTTCAGAATTAATATCGCGGCATCGGTGGAAGATATTTACGGCAGGAGGCTGAGCTCTCCGTATTCCGCGGATATCGTCATGCCCGCGGAACCTCCGCCTGCCGGAGCCGTCCGCTTCCCGGAGTACAGGAATAATGTAATGCTGGAATCTCAGTTTCCTCCCCGCTTTATTTTCGAATATCAAAACGTTACGCGAAACTCAGCGTACTTTTTAGGTCCGGACGGCAATCCGTTTCTTTCCCCGGAACAAAGCAGGAACACAGCTAATCTATCACGTACCAGTATATTTTCAGAAATTCCAAACGATAAATATTTTGAGCAAATTGATCTTATGCCGCACCTGAATGAAGACGGCAAAGGATTCATAAGGTTCCGGTCCAGCATTGAGCTTTTAACAAACCGGCTGCAGAATGACAATACATATATTACAGGCACAAGAACTGTAGAAAATATGTTCAGTATTCAGGTAACGGATCTTGGGCTTACTGTCCGTTACGGGTTTAACAGAATCGCGGCGCTTGTAACCAGTCTCTCTACAGGACTGCCTGTGGAAGGCGCGAAAGTTTCCCTGCTGCCGAATAACGCGGTTGAAAGCAGCGGCGTTCTCAATATTCCGAATTACGGCGAAGCGGTAACAGACAAGAACGGCCTTGCCGTTATAAATTTAAATTCACTGACGCTGAGAAATAATACCTACGCTTCCGGTTACTGGAGAGCGCCTTATTTAATGGCGGAAAAAGACGGCGACAAGGCGGTATTCAATCCATCTTCACATAACATATGGCGTTACGGGATATGGAATGATTCCCCTCAGATCGCGGAAGAGATCATTCCTGTCGCTTTCATATTTTCTGACCGCGGGCTTTATAAACCGGGGGAAACTATCACATTCCGGGGAGTTGACCGCTCGCGCGTGCTTGGCATGTACGCTCTTTACGAAGGGAATTACACCGTCGCTCTGGAAGAAAACTCCTACAGGCCGCAGAGAATCGCGTCTCTCGAAGGGGAGACAACACAATCAGGAAGTTTTTACGGCGATCTTTCTATCCCCGAAGATCTGGAACCGGGATCATACAGGCTTGTATACAGGCGCGCCGCCGCGATAGATACGCGGGCGAAAGACTCAGGAGAAACCGCTTCCGAATTGACAGAAATTGACGAGGCAGTCGCGGTTATCCCAATTACAGTCGCGTACTTTGAAAGGCTTAGGTTTCAGGCGGTTCTGTCCGCTCCGCCTGAGGCTGTCATATTAGGTGACGATATCAACTTGAATTTAAGAGCGAGTTATCTCGCCGGCGGAAGCCTTGCCGGCGCGTCATGGGAAAGCGCGTGGTTCGAAGGAATGGGAATCTTCTCTCCCGGTAACACGGACACAAGAGGTTATGTTTTCGGGCCTGGCAGGTCATGGG
>JGI24695J34938_10003527_pt1 | contig 10847 bp, 8 predicted proteins | sample TergutCo191P3_FD_34938 | JGI IMG/M metagenome (IMG submission 34938) | reverse complement strand
AGATTTTAAAATTGGTTTTTCATGTTATAAAAAAGAAAACACGCAAAAAAATGGACGCTATCGAGACTATTCTCTGGCGCACCGGAGGAATGCCTTCCAGTCATTCAGCGGTTGTCTGCGCTCTTGCGACGTCAATCGGTTTAAAAGAATCGGTTAATTCAACATATTTTATTATAAGCCTTATTTTCGCGATGGTTGTGCTCAGGGATTCTGTCGGAGTCAGAAGAGCGGCCGGTTTACAGGCAAAAGCGATTAACAATCTTGGCAGGCAGTCAGCCAAATTAATAGGTCTTGATTTTCACACAGTAAAGGAAATACAAGGTCATACTCCTTTGGAGGTGCTTGTGGGAGCCGTTTTGGGTATTGTCATTGCAGTCAGCTTCTACCTTATCATAAAATAGGCATCCGTATGACATTACTGCGCTCAATAATACCTGTAGTTCTGATTTCTCTGTTAACAGGCGCGGCTTTTCTCTTTCTGGGTTCTTCAGCCGGATATGAAGATTCAAAAAGCGGATACGCGGTTTTAAAAACGGACGCCTCCGTTGATGATAATTTTATTTACTCTTCACTGATGTCAAGCGGAAATTTTCAAAGCGAAGTAATTTCTGAATCGTCTCAATGGGTTTTACTTGACGTTTTTGATTCGCTTGAAAAAGTTCCTTTAGGCAGTTATTCGTCAAGGGTTATGGATTTTGATCCAAGATATGACTCATACGCCGATGAATTAAAAAAAATATTTGTAAAAGATGATAAAAGGTTTTTCTATATTCCTTTAAGAGCAGGCGGTTCGGATTCAGTTTTACTTGATAATCAATTAACTGAAATCCTTGACAACATTCCGTTTACTGTTGATTATTACGGAGTCACCCGCCCCCTTTTGTTTTACTTTATAATTTTTGCCGCCGCATCTTTTTGTCTTCTGTTTATCTGCTTCTTTACTTATAAAAAGCATCCCGGAATTATTAATGTAATTACTTTAATTCCGCCTCTCTGTTCTCTTTCGTTTTTCGGCGCGAGCGGAATTGCCTGCGCTGCTGTTATTTTTGCCTTTTTTATCTTTATGAAGGATCCTGTGATTGAGCTTGTAAGCTCTATTGGCTCTTCATCAAAAGTAAAAAGCAAAAAATCTAAATCCATATATAAAGATTATATTCTGCCGTACCGGTTTCACTGGCTTTTTCTTCCGGTATTCGCGGCTTCCATTGCAGTTATTGTTTATTTCTCTCAGATTAATTTGATATTTTTACTTGCGGTTTTCGCGGTATCTCTTGGAGTTTTTTGTTTTTCTGTCAAATTGCTGTCTCTTTCCGGGAAAGAACACAAACGCTTTACGCCTGTAATGATTATTAGATCCCCTTCTTTAGAATTTATTTTTCCTGTTTATATTCTGCCGTTTGCCGCGGGAGTTCTTGCGGCAGTATTATTCACGCCGATTATACCAAGTTCGTATAATTCAAATGAAAAATTTGAGAATATAATAAGCGAAGAAGATTATTTTTCTCATATATCGCGTCAGGCGGCTTTTTCTGTAAGTCAAATTGGATCATCGTCAGATTTATTTCCGGCGTTTTATTTTGATACTGACGGTCTTCCTTCCATGAGAAACCAGAGAACAAGTCAGATAATCAATCACGATGATTATCCTCCTTTCCCGTTAAGAACTTTAATGGATTTCTTTGAAAGCGTGAATAACGGAAGCAGAACAAATACAGGTCCCGGATCATCAGGCGTTATGGAAAAAATGTCGCTGCTTGTGCTTGTTATATTCCTTGTTCCGCTTATTTTTATCAGGAAAAAAGACGGCAATTCAAGAAAAACAAATTATAATGGAATTAAAAAAATATACGGTAAAACGCGCATGGCAGGTATTAACTTGAATAAGAAGCTGGTGTATAATAATAAAAATCAAATGCGTAAATACAAGGACGCTTAAATATGAAAGTATATTCATTCCCAAGGGGAGGACTTCCCTATGAAGATTCAACAGCGCCTTTAAAAACTGATGTTGTTAATGATGCTTTTTTACCAGGGCTTTCCGTTATTCCGCTTGGAAGCAGAAATAGGCCGGTTTATCCCGTTGTTACAATCGGTGAAATGGTTCGTGAGGGAATGCTGATAGGAAGAGCGTCAGGCGCAGGTTCCGCAAATGTGCACTCGACAGTACCTGGCAGAGTTTTGCGTAAAATCACATGGAAAGACAAAGATGATGTTGATAACGACGCGTTTGTAATAAAGATGGAAGGCTCTTTTGAAAAGCTTGGCAAAAAAGACGAAGTGATGATCTGGAACGGATTAAATGGCTATGATTTGCAGAGAATAATTTCTGATTACGGTATTTCTGAAATGGAAAATACAGAAATGCCTCTTTCTGATATGATTTCAATCACAAGAAAAGAAAGTGAAAAAATCACGCTGGTTGTCAGATGTGTGTTTGACGACCCCTGGCTTGTCGCCGATTATACTCTCTGCCGTGACAGATTAAAAGCTGTTGTTGAAGGATCCGCAATTGTAGCTAAAGCTTTGTTAAAAGTATCGCATGTTTTGTTCGCGGTTTCTCATCACGATAAAAAACTTGCGCAGCAGTTTATGGATGCCGCAGGTTCATTTGATATGTCTTCCTTGCTGGTCATGACAGGCTCGCGTTATCCGCAGCGCAATAAAAGAGAACTTGAACTTACTCTCAGATCGTATGAAAAAAAAGAAGGAATGAGTCTGGGAACGCTTTTAATATTAAGTCCTTCGGTTCTTGCGGCAGCTTACGACGCTGTTGTTCATAAAAGACCTATATTGGACAGATATGTCGCAGTCGGAGGATCTGCGATAAGAAATCCCCAGATTATGAAGGTAAGAATCGGAACCAGAATTCATGATCTTATTGATCAATGCGGAGGATTTTTAGAACCGCCTGAAAGGGTTATAACAGGCTCTCCTCTTTCGGGAAGAGAAATAATGTATCTTGACGAACCTGTCGGGAGATCGTGTTACGCGATTGTGGCAATGGTTAAATCACAGGCGGCAATTCACGGTCAGCAGAATTGCATTAACTGCGGAGAGTGCAGAGCGGTCTGTCCGATTGGACTTGATCCGCAGAATATTTACAAACGAATAAGATCGCTTGAGATTGAAAATGCCGGAACGACAGGCTGCCATGGATGCGGATGCTGTAAAATTGTCTGCCCGTCAGCTCTTCCGTTACTCGAAACAATTATGGAAAGGAATTCGGAGGCGGTAAATGAATAACAAAAAAGCAGTCTTCTCCAATAAGCCTCAAATCAGCATTACCTGCTCAAGCACTGGAAGAATGTGGCTTGTTTTCTTCTGCGCGTTTGCCTGTGTGCTTCAATCATCGTTAACTGACGGCGGAAGATCTCTTGTGATAGCAGTTACTTCTCTTATTTCCGCAGTTTTAACTGAATTCCTGTTAACATATAAAGTTCATAAAGCGGAAAAAATAAAAGACGGAAGCGCCTGCGCAACCGCAATGATCCTTACGCTGCTTTTACCAAATCAGATTCATCCTGTTTATGTTTTTTTAGGCGCAGCTTTCTCGATCGCTGTTGTAAAATACAGTTTTGGAGGATTAGGCGCGAATTGGCTTAACCCTGCTCTGGGCGGGTGGCTGTTTATACGTTTTTCATGGCATTCCGCGTATAATCAGGCTCTTAATGACGCGAATTCATCAATTTCTGAAATGGTTGTTTCAAAAGATTTAAGCAAAATTGATAACGCGTTTACAGAGTTTTTTAATAATGTTGTTTTGCCGGTTACAGGAGTTCAGATGCCTTCGGGTTATTTTGATCTTCTCTTTCTTGGCGGAAGCGGAATTATTACTGACAGAGGTGTCTTCGCGTTACTGATTGGAACAATTGTAATAACAGCCATAGGCATTAACCGGGGATGGATTCCGCTTGTTTTTATCGCGGTATATAGTTTCTTAATAAGGTTCGCGGGAGACGCTAACGGAATTATGTGGAACGGCGATATGCTTTACGGACTTTTTTCGGGTGGTACAATCGCGGCGGCTTTCATACTTGCGGCAGAACCTGCAAGCGGCGCCAAATTGAAATACGGCGTTTTTTTTACGGTCATTCTAGGCGCGGTATTCTCGTGGTTTTTCCGTTATAAATGCATGGAATATTCAGGATGTTTTATAGCTCTTGCTCTGGTAAACTGCATAACTCCTCTTGTAAGGCTTGTTGAAGAGAAATTGTTTCTTTCCCATAAATCCTCCGCCAAGTTACAGGAGAAAGTTTTATGAAAGAAACTACTATTCAGGATTTAAAAGAAAAAGCGATTTTATTGGCATGGATTTTGGGATTCCTTCTATTGATCTCTTTATTATGGATTTTTACTCAAAAATTACAGGCAAATAATCTTATGAGATCCATTAATAATGTTTTTGTAAATAATACTGACGAAGAAAATAACGCTGATAACAGACGCGTTTCAGAATATATTCAGCAAAAGACAAAAGACGCAGGTCTTTATGGATATTGGTTTTCTATGGTAAATTCAGCCGACAGAATGTTTGTTTTTACCGTTTTTAAAGACGGGATACTCATACCGCTTGGAGCGATCATTTCTGAGGAAGATTCCGTGACTGAAGTTATTCCGTTAAGCGCACATGCGATACAGGTTTTTGATACACTGCCTAAAAGTATTTTGAAAATGTACACAAGCAGAATTGAATCGGCTTTGGATAAAGGAAGCAGAAAATGAATTTAAGCAGGCAATATTCATTTTGGGGTTCTCTTTCCCCTCTTGGCGGATTAACAGGCGCGGGTCTTTTAATTATGGCTTCGGCGCGTCTTTCGTGGGCAATTTCAATCGCGGGATGCTTATTTTGGGTATATGGTCTTACTTCTCTTGTTTTTACTTTATTGTTTACAACGCTTGGAAATAAATATTTTCCCATTAAATACAGGACAACTCTTCTTACATGTATTGCTTTCTTTTTTGGAAGCTTGTATCTGTTTTTATTCTGGTTTTTAAGTCCGTTTGCCGCAATGGAAGTCTTATTAATTTTACTTTTAGTTCCTGTTTTCTGCGCAGGGTCTGGTATTGGACTTTCTTTAACGGAAAGCACTCATTGTGACGTTTTTGATAATGTGTCGGAAGCCGTCTCTCAAGCGGCGACTTTAGCGGGTCTTATTATTGCGTTCTCTGTTGTAAGGGAACCCTTTTCATATTGTTCGCTGTCGTTTCCCGGTTCCATGGGAGGAATGATAACAATCATGTATTTCAATTCAGGCAGTTTCGTTCCGGTTGGAATATTCGCGCCTTCCGCGGGAGCATTGCTTATATTGGGATATGTTATCTGCATGTATCAATATTCAAAAAATAAAAAAGGAGTAAATTAATGAATGGCATACCGGTGATACTGTTGTTAATATACTCAGGTTTTACGATTAATCTCGTGCTTCAATGCGGTCTTGGCATTAGAGGCGTAGCTGATTCAAAGTCATCATTTAATTTGTCAGCGCTTATAAAAATCAGTTTAATGTTTTTATCGATTATATTTTTATGGTTTTTCTTTGCAAAAGTTATTTATTCGCTGATTCAGGGAGTATTTATCTATATTATTCTGTTTCCTGTAAGCGTTCTTGTATATGAAGGTCTTGAATATTTAATTTGGCGGTTCTTGTTAAAAAAAGACGAAGAAGACGTTTCATTTATAAGTTTTGCTTCGGGGATAACGGCCGCGGCGGTTTTTATATGCATCAATTTATCAAATAGTTTTACAGAGACCGTTATTTTATCTTTTGGTTTTTCAAGCGGTATTCTGATTGTTAATCTGACAATAAGGGAAATAAGGCGGCGCGCGGCTTTGGAAGCAGTTCCTGTTTCTCTAAGAGGAAAACCGCTCGTTCTGATTGCAATGGGCTTACTGTCTTTAATTCTGACAACATCGTCATTATTGTTATTTAATATGATTGGTATAGAGTGAAAGAGGAAAAAAAATTAAATTTAATTCTAGGATCGCACGCTTATGTTCCCTCAGGCGCGAGAGAGAGTGAATTTAAATTTGCGTATGAAAATAAAATACGCCCGTTCGTTTCAAATTTATACCGTTATTCCGGTATACAGGCTGTCTTGCATTATTCAGGCGTTCTGCTTTATTGGGTAGAAAGAAATCATCCTGAATTTTTCATGCTGATAGAAGATATGGTTTCCAAAAAGCAAGCGGAAATTTTAAGCGGCGGTTTTTATGAACCATGTTTTCCGCTGATTCCGCCTCAGGACAGAATCGGGCAGGTTGAGCTTATGACGACGTACCTTCGAAGGCACTTCGGCAAAAAGCCTCTAGGCTGCTGGCTTCCAAAAATGGCATGGGAACAGCATCTGGTAGCGTCTTTGTATGCAAGCGAAATGAGTTATACATTTTTAAGTCAGGATCAATTTATTAAAGGCGGATTGAAAAATGAAGAGCTTTTTTTCCCCCGAATGGCGGAAGATCAAGGGAAATATATAACAGTTTTTCCTGTTTCTTCGCAAATGGAAAAAGAACTGGCGGAAAAGAACTTTACGCAAAGCCTTACAGATTTTTTAGACAGATTCAACAGTAATTATAATGTTTCTCCTTTCGGGAAAATTCTATGCGTATTCCCCGAGAAGATTTATTCTTTTCAGGAAGAATCCATAGATGCGGCATGGAAAAGATTTTTTGAAGAAATAGCGTTATGTGAAAGCACAATAGAAACAACGCTTCCCGGTAAAATATTAAAGAGTATTAAAAATTTAAGAAAAGTTTGTTTTCCAAACTCGTCGGTAATTGAAAACGATTTTTCTCCAAGGCAGTTCCTTATTGATAATGATGACGCGGGCGGAATATATTCAAAAATGATTTTTGTTAACGTTCTTATTAATCAGCTAAAAGGAGATAAATACAGAAAACAAAACGCGAGGGAAGAATTGTGGAAAGCTCAAGACTCATGCCTGTTTTCCCCCGGCGACGAGCTTTACAGAAATGAACTTAGAAAATCCGCGTACAGTTCGCTTTTAAGAGCCGAGAAGCAATCAAGAGATAAAGGTAAATTCATATCTTCTTTAATACAATATGATTTTGATTTTGACAGAATAAAAGAATATATTTTTCAGGACGCGAAGATAAACTGCTACATTAATTTAAAAGGAGCTTGTGTTTTTGAACTTGATTGTCTTGTGAAGGACTGGAACTATCTTGACTGCGGTTCGGATGAATACGGAAGACGAAGATCGTTCTCTGATATTCTGCTCCCGATAGACGAAATAATCAGCGAAAACGGAGTTAATTATGAAAACGCGAGGCTGTGTTTTAATGAATATTATGAAGCCGCTTCTCAGGACAGAAAAGGAAAATCATGCTTTAAGCTTTCGTCAGTAAAGGATATTCCATTTGGAAGCATCGAGATAAATAAAACATACACGTTTAAAAGAGACGCACTTTTAGTTTCATATTCAATAATCAATACTGGTAAAGAGAAACAATTATTTCAATTTGTGCCGGAGATTGACTTTTCGTTCGCCGGAACAGGCGGTGAATATGCGCGTTTTTTTGCCGCGGATTCGAACGGGAAAGATGTCGGCATAGACGTGTTTTTCACCGCGGATAACTTAAAAATACAGGATGTTACAAACGAAGTTCAAATTACACTTACAAGCACAAAATCATTTTCCGGCTGTCTTGTAAACGCGTATACGAATAATTTATACCAGGCGACCAGAATAATCCCCGCTTTTTCTCTTTCCCTTGAAAAAGGAGAAACATGGGTCAACGAGTTCTCCTTGAAATTTTCTTATTAATTCAGTATTATTCCAAATATGAAAAGAAGACTTATTACATCGGCATTGCCGTACGTTAACAACGTTCCTCACCTTGGAAATTTAATCCAGGTGCTTTCCGCGGACGCTTTTTCGCGTTTCTGCAGACTCTCGGGTTATGAAAGCCTTTACATCTGCGGCACAGACGAATACGGCACCGCGACAGAAAACAAAGCGGCGGAGGAAGGCGTAACAGCAAAAGAGCTTTGCGACAAGTATCACGCAGTTCATGCTGATATTTATAAATGGTTTAACATAAAATTTGACAAGTTCGGCCGCACATCTACTCCTATTCAAACAGAAGTGGTTCAGAACATGTTTTTAAAACTTGATAAAGCAGGTTATATAAATGAAAAAACAATCGAACAGTTCTTCTGCGTAAAGTGCGACAGGTTTCTCGCGGACAGATACATCCGTGGCACATGTCCTGTTTGCTCAAGCGAAGAAGCAAGAGGAGATCAATGCGAAGCATGCGGCAAACTGCTGGACCCGACAGACTTGAAAAACCCCGTGTGTTCCGCCTGTTCCAGCACTCCAGAGCTGCGTAAAACAAATCATTTGTATATTGATCTTCCGGGAATTAAAGGAAAACTTGAGGAGTGGATTAAAGACGCTTCTGTAAAAGGCTTTTGGGCATATAACGCGATTCAAATGACTCAGGCGTGGATTCGGGACGGTTTAAAAGAAAGAGCGATTACAAGGGATTTAAAATGGGGAATTCCGGTTCCAAGGCAAGGGTATGAGAATAAAGTTTTTTACGTATGGTTCGACGCTCCTATAGGTTATGTTTCAATAACAGGAACGTTAGGTGAAGAAAAGGGCAATTGGAGGGAATTTACGGATTACTGGTGGAGAAACCCTGATGAAGTTGATTTATACCAGTTTATCGGAAAAGATAATATTCCGTTTCACACGGTAATTTTCCCTTCAAGTCAATTGGGATCAGGTGAAAAGTGGACAATGCTTCATCATATGTCGAGCTCTGAATACCTGAATTATGAAAACGGCAAATTTTCAAAATCAAGAGGAATCGGCGTTTTTGGAACAGACGCGATGGAAACCGGAATTCCATCTGATGTCTGGCGTTTCTATATTTTTTATAACAGACCGGAAAAAACAGACGCGATGTTTACATGGAAAGATTTTCAGGAGAAAGTAAACGGAGAGCTTATCGGGAATCTTGGAAATCTTGTCAACAGGACGCTGTCTTTTGTTACGCGCTATTATGACGGATATATTCCAGAGGACGCAGTGGAATATTCTGCGCAAGAAACAGGCGAAAGCGTATTTTGGGATGAAGTAAGGAAAAAAGAAAAATCAATCACGGAAAAATTGGATAAAGCCGAGTTAAGAGACGCTTTCCGGGAAATATTTGAGCTTTCTTCTTATGCTAATAAATATTTTCAGGATTCAGAGCCGTGGAAACTGCGGAACGAAGATCCTCAAAAAGCAAAAGCTGTTATAAGAGATCTTACCTATATTGTAAGGGATTTATCAGTTTTAACGGAACCTTATATTCCTCATGCCGCGTCAAAAATCGCTTCTTTCCTGGGGTTAAAACTTGGAGAGAATCTTTTCTGGAAAGACATAGGAAAACCTGAAGGCATTTCGCAAATAAAAATAACAAGCGAAGTCCTCTTTGCGAAGCTTGAAGATGAACAGACAGAGACGCTGAGAGACCGTTATTCAGGAACTCAAAAAGAAAGGAAAGATAATAACGCGGCTTTAAAGCAATTTTCGTCTGTCGTGGATCTTCGTGTCGCGAAAATTGAAAAAATTGAAAGACATCCAAAAGCCGACAAACTCTACATTATTAATCTTGAAACAGGGGAAGGCGTAACAGGAACGCGTGAGGAGAGACAGATAGTTTCCGGTTTGGTTCCTTTTTATACGGAGGAACAGCTTCTTGGAAAAAAGATTATAGTCGCTTATAACCTGAAACCCGCAAAACTGCGCGGTATTGAATCGAAGGGTATGCTTCTTGCTGCAGGTGACACCATAAAAGGAGAAGATGGTCAAAGCACGGAAAGGGTAGAAGTGCTTAACGCAGATGATTATCCGACAGGGACAAGATTTTTACCCGAAGGCGAAGAAGCTCAAGCTCCCGCAGAAATTGACATAGATACATTTTTCTCTCAGCCGATTCATGTTAAAGAAAATGCCGTGTATTCAGGCGAAAAAAAACTTTGTTTAAACGGCAATCCTGTAAAAACTTCGGTTATTTCAAACGGTGAAGTGCATTAAAATATGGAACATATTGGCAGTATATGTGAAATAGATTTTAAAACATATAAAAACGAAGATTCCTTTCTGCAGTCATCAATGTGGGGAGAGTTTAAATCGTGTTTTGGGTGGAACGCGAAAGCATTTCAAATTGAATGGCTGCAATTTAAAGAACAAAAAACTGCGCTTCTTGTTTTATGCCGGTTTCTAGCTCCGGGTTTTTCATTCGCATATGTTCCGTGGGGTCCGAATCTTCCGCTGGATTTTTGCGAGAGTCAGAGGCAAAAAGCTGCGGCGGAACTTGCCGTAAAATTAAAACCGTTTCTTTCGAACAGCGCAGCATTTATCCGTTTTGAGCCGAAATGGTTAAAATGCGAAGAACAAGATGAAAAATTTTTAAAGGCAGGTTTTAAAAAAGCGGCAGTGGCAGTTCAGCCGCCTGATACTGTTATCATCGATCTGAATAAAACATGCGATGAATTATTAATGCAGATGAAATCAAAATGGAGATACAATATTTCTCTTGCAGAAAAAAAAGGCGTACATGTTAAATTAAATGGCATTGAAGAGATAGAAACATTTTACAATTTACTGAAAGAAACGGCTCTTCGCGACGGCATCGCTGTCCATGGATTGAGTTATTATAAAACTTTATTTGAAATTAACGGTGATAATATATGTTTGTATACTGCAAGCCATAATGGAGATTTTCTTGCGGCAATTGTTGTTTTATTTTGGGGAAAAGAAGCGATATATCTTTACGGCGCTTCCTCCAACAACAAGAGAAACATGATGGCGCCTTACGCTCTGCAATGGAAAGC
>JGI24695J34938_10003523_pt1 | contig 10853 bp, 8 predicted proteins | sample TergutCo191P3_FD_34938 | JGI IMG/M metagenome (IMG submission 34938) | reverse complement strand
TACTTAAAATTATTTAAATCGTATACTGATTCAACAAATAAAGCGAAATTCTGCGAAAAAAATTATCTTGATGACCGCGCAATGGCGGAAATCGCCAATGTNACAGCGCAATTAGAAGAAATTCTTGCACAAAAGAAAATTCCAGTGCATTACAATGCGCAAATATTATCNGGAAACGATGTTGATGATTATTTATGCTGCATCGGAAGAGGCATGATTCAATTTGTCTGCGTACGCGACAACTTACACGGTACGCATGGTTCCAATCATGGTCCGCGCGGCAAGATGGGCTCTTACAGCAGTTTAACAGAAAATAAAATAATAATTCATCCGGGATCTGTAATGTTCCGCGCTGATCCGCAGTATATTGTCGCAGGAGAGATAGTGCGCACATCAAGAATGTACGCGATGTCTGTTTCTCCGCTTTCCAGATCGATATTAAACAGAATTCGCCCNGGAATTTTCGCGGATCATGAAAAATACAGCGGGCATATATCTGTAAAACAAAAAAAAATACGCGATTTTACAAACAATATCAAAATTCACGGCGAAGTTTTCGAAATTATCACAGTCAAAGGCAAAAAAACTGTTCTGCTTCCGTGGGAAAAGTTAAATAATATCCGCGATAAACTTCCGTCTGATATCGTTTACAACAATATAAAAGGAAAAATTATAGTTAAAAATCATTATAATCTGCTTGACGGAGAAAAACTGGAGTTGATTTTTATGCTTGCGCCGTCTCTCGANGCGGAAAGNGCGTTCTCCCGCGCATGGCCGCGCAAAGAAAATTTTAGTTCGCAGGAAAATCTAAACGCTCTTTTAAAACACATGGACAGTCTCGTTAGACCTGTTATCTGGAAAAAAGATTCAAAAGATTTAGGATTTCTCGGTCTTTTCACCGACAACGCGGGNAATTATTGGCTGCGNGCTTCCCGCGGNTTTTATACAAGCCTGAATGAAAGCCTTTCCAGTTTGGAATCATTAATAGATGAACTGGGCGAAGATGTTGATATCGAACAAAAACATATTGTAAATCAATGTTACAGAAGATTATCTGATTATTTGGGCTGACAGATAAAAATTAATCACCTGCGGCTGATGCCGCAGGTAACTTTTTGATTATTGTTAAATATTAGACGCTAATTGTTTGTACATACTGGCTTGAATGCCGATCATTATTACGCACATGAAAAGAACAAGAGCGAGCATGATTAAAAGAAATAAAGCTGTGATAACTACTCCGAAATCAAAAAAACCGACAGTTGCAGTTAATATAGACAATATTACGAAGAAAATGAGACTGACAAGCAGTAAGATGCCAAACATCCTTCCCTTGTTTCCATAAGTGATTTTGTTGCTGACCGTAATCGCTTCCACCGGATTTTTTTCTTTGTCGATTGTGATAAGCGCGGCAAAGAACCATGCTAGTGAAATAACTATACCGGGAATGACAAAAAACATAAATCCGATAGTAATACCCACGCATGTAAGACCGGTTACAAGGAAATATTCTCCCATGTATTTGCGGTAAAGCGGATTAAAAATTTCCGTAAAAGAAATTTCCTCGCCTTTAGCGGCTTTGGAAATAATTCCTACGTACAAACCGATTGTTGTACCTACATTAAGATACGGAATCCAGCAGGTTAAAATCCATAATAATAAATTTACAAGTATTGTACCAATGTTTTTGATTCCGATACCCATACCATCCTTAATGGTATCCATAACAGGCATTTTTTGAATTTCAGACATAAAATTCCTCCTAACAATAAATCATATATTAAAAAAAACAAAATATCCAGATGCTATTAAAGGTGACTAACACCATAGATTAAATAGATATTATTTTATATGCTGTACGCATGGCATTCGTATTCTACAACACACTTGGACGCGAAAAGCAGCCTTTCAAGCCAATTTTAGAAAATAAAACCGGCTTTTACGGCTGCGGACCGACTGTTTATAATTATGCGCATATCGGGAATCTTCGCGCGTATGTGCATCATGATATTCTNGTGCGTTCCCTTCGCAGAGCCGGTTACGATGTNAANCATGTAATGAACATTACCGATGTCGGACATCTTTCCGATGATTCCGATGACGGCGATGATAAAATGGTAAAAACCGCCGAAGAACGCGGAAAAAGCGTTCTTGAAATCGCCGATTTTTATACAAAAGCGTTTTTTAACGATACCGGCAGAATGAATATNACGCGTCCGACTGTTGTCTGCAAAGCGACAGAACATATCGCAGAGATGATCGATCTGATAAAAAAAATCGAAAAAAACGGTTTTACATATTTCGCGGGCGGCAATCTTTACTTTGATATTTCAAAAGTTCCATCTTACGGCGAACTTGCCTTGCTTCGGTTAGACGATTTAAAAGCCGGAGCGCGAATCGAACAGGATGATAATAAACGCAACGCAGGCGATTTTGTCCTCTGGTTTACAAAGAGCAAGTTTGAAAATCAGGCGCTTTTGTGGGACAGCCCCTGGGGCCGCGGTTATCCGGGCTGGCACATAGAATGTTCCGCGATGAGCATGAAGTATCTGGGAGAAAATTTCGATATTCACGCGGGAGGCATTGATCATATTCCGATTCATCACACTAACGAAATAGCGCAGAGCGAAGCGGCAACCGGCAAAAAACCGTGGGTATCTTACTGGCTCCATAATGAATTTCTTGTAATGGACAAGGGAAAAATGTCTAAATCGAAAGGAAACTTCCTTACCCTTCAATCTCTTGTCGATGAAGGATTCGATCCCCTCGATTACCGCTATTTCCTGCTTGGCGGACATTACCGCAGCCAGCTTCAGTTTTCTTTCGAAAGCCTAAAAGGCGCNAAAAACTCGCGNAAATCGCTGATTGATAAGGTTAAGGGTTTGGCGGTTAAAGCNGGTATAAAGCTTAAAAATGAGGAATCAGGCGCCGGGAGTAAGGAAGTTTTAAAAAGCAGGGAACAGAAAATAGAGGCTTATGGGGAAGATGTTTTTAAATATATAGAAGCATTTGATAAGGCGATTGAGGATGATCTTTCCACCCCGAGGGCTTTGGCGGAATTGTGGGGGCTTTTACGAGACGGACCAGCTTCGGCAGAGGCTCTGGCGGCTGTTTTGGATATGGATAAAATTTTAGGATTTGGACTGGAAAACACCTTAAANAATGGGATTGACGGTGAAAAAAANGCAGAAGATGAAGGTTTTGTGAAGGAAATTGAGGAACTTATAATAAAACGCGCCGAAGCTAAAAANGCGAAGGATTTCGCGGCAGCTGATAACATAAGACAAACTCTAAGAGATCGTGGTATAATACTGGAAGATAGTTCAAGCGGAACTACATGGCGCCGCGTATAAATGCAGCATCGCGCCGGAAAAAGCAATAAAATGTAACAACTGGAGAAATAAATTGTTTAATAGCATAGAAGATCAGGAAGAAGGTCAATTTGAAGACAGCGAAAAGGCGGAAATTAAGCCTGATCGCGCGATTGGACTTAGTACAGTTGATTACAACCGTGAGTTCAAACGTCTTTATGACTCAACATTCCAGATTTTATTCAGGGTGGCTTACAGGGTCACAAACAGCAGCGAAGCGGCAGAAGATCTTTGTCAGGAGAGTTTTTTCAGATTATACGAAAAAAACATGGTTTTTCCTAATCCTGATGAGGCAAAATACTGGCTTATCCGTGTTGTAAAAAACGCCGCTTTAAATTATGCGAAGCGTAAAGACAGAGAACGTAAAGCGTATCAACGCGCCTTTCGTGAAGACCACAGGCAGCAGGAAACGGGAGAAGGCTTGCTTGTTAAAAAAGAAACAAGCCAGGAGGTTCAAGCCGCCCTTAAAAAATTGCCTGAAAATTTACGGATGGTGCTGGTTTTAAAGGAATATGCCGAGATGAATTACAAAGAAATCGGCAGGGTTCTTGGCATTAGCGAAGGAAATGTTAAAGTACGGGTATTCAGAGCCCGAGAGCGGCTTGCAGGTTTGCTTGCGTTACAGGAAGAAAAGCCGCTTAACGAGACTGAACAAGTACAAGAGCGAGGTAAAACAAATGTGTCCTGATGTACAACTTCTTTCCATCTACATGGATGAGGAACTCCCTTCTCCATGGAAAGAAAAAATGGAAAGCCACTTAAAAGAATGTTCCGAATGCAGGGAAAAACTTGATAAATTCAAATTAATTGAGAAACCTGCCGAAGAAGAACAGAAAATGATAGATGAAGCTAAAGACAGAGTCTGGCAGAACCTTCAGTCAAACCGGCGCTTTCAGCCGCGCATTGTTAACGCTAACACAGGCAGTTCATCCAGAATATGGCAGCGCAGACTTTCAATTCCGCTTCCTGCGGCGGCAGCGGCGGCTGTTGTTATCGCCCTTGTTACAATGATGTTATTCCGCGGCGGAAACCAGGTTAATAATAACGGGCTTGCCGTTCAACAGGCGGATCTATACGAAAAAACAGGGTTCCTTATTGCGGCGGAAGAAGAAGTAATACCGGGCATTATGCCGGTTGCGGATATAGACGGCGTTCTTCAATATTTAAATTCGGACGGCGCGGAAATAATTATTTTAAGACTGCCGGAAAGCACAAGTTTCTCNAGAACAGGAGAACCTGCAATTCTGCGGGCTGCCGATTATCAGCAAAATACGAATCTCAATAACGANAATTCCATAAACAGGGGTTCCAGGAGGCAGCAGTAGAATGATCCGTTCAATATGCCTTATCAGTATTTTTTGTGTTTTTGCGGGTTTTGNCGGCGCTCAGGANCGTCATCCTCATAACATCAGGACAGAAAGGCGCGCACTGGAAATTAGCATCAACGCCAGAACGTTAAACGAAGAACAGGTTGTAGTCTGGAATGAAACTCAAAANAAAATAGCAATACCGGGCACACCTGTCGGCATAAAACTGGTCGGCTCNAATGTAGTAGTCGCTGTGCAATTTACGCCTTATATCCGCCGTCAGGGGAATGTACTGGTCGCGCAGGGGCAAATCTGGATAGAAAATCAAGGCAGCGTTAATTATTATACATCGATTCAGACAATTCCAATGGATTTTAATGAACCTATATATTTCTTTCCTCTTGGTACATCAAACTCATCTATAGAAATAATTGTAACAGTAAATGAAACCGTATCCGAAGCATCTTCCTCAAGAAATGAGAATTAAANTAATAATATTTCTAANAATACCGGCGTTTTTTTTATCATGCGCCAAGGATATTCCGGTCATTTCATCGATTGATCCAAAAATCGGCAGAATGGGCGAATTTATCACGCTTACAGGAAGCAACTTCGGNGAGGCGCGAGATGAATCTTATGTTACCATCGCAGGCATTTCACCGACCAATTCATCATACAGTGTTTGGCAGGANGATCTTATCATTGTNAGAGTNCCGGAACTTGGCGAATCGGGACTTGTTTATGTACATTCAAGAGGNAAAAAAAGCAACGGCGTATTATTTTCNAATACCATATCAATACCAAGACCTGTTGAAGGCGAAGAACTCGGNCTTGAACCAAGAATCATATCGATAACTCCGCAGTCCGGCGCGCCGGGAACAGTTATTTCNATAAAAGGCAGTAATTTNGGAATGTCCCGCGAAAGTTCGCTNAATACATTATCCGGCGCGTTTTTTTCATGGGATTATGATTCAGGAACTTTTAATCCTTATATTGTAAGAGAGCCGGAATTTATCGAAGCATCAGAAACTGAAATGGGTTATGAATCATGGAACTCCAGGGAAATACGCATCCGCATTCCAGACGGAGCTGTCAGCGGTAATTTTGAGATAATAACGCCGCACGGAAAATCACGGCCTGTTTATTTTGACGTTACGGGAAAACCGGGAAATAAAAATTTTAAAGACAAGCGCATTTACACAATTAATTATTCGGTTGATATAAAAGTTCTGGAAGCGACAAGACCGAATACATTGTATCTGTGGATACCAAAGCCGATAATATCTTCATCGCAGAGAAACATGCGCCTTGTTTCGCGTAACACAGAGCCGTTTGTGGAAAACTACCGNGGAACAAGTCTTTATAAACTTGATAATATAGGAACCGGCGTAAATCAATCCATCAATCTGTCTTTTCGCGTAGAAATATATTCGGTGGAAACAGATATAAGGGCGCAGTCCATCGCGACACAGGAAAAAACTCCTCTTTTCGCGATGTACACTCAAAGTACGCCGTTAATTCCTTCTGACAGTGATTTAATTAAAACGACTGCCGCATCAATTACAGGAAGAGAACAAAATCCTTATTTAAAGGCAAGATTGATATATAATTGGATCATTGCGAATATGCGGATAACAAACTACATGTCTGCAAACACTTTAAACGCGTCGCTGGAACAAAGACAGGCAAACCCATACACAGCGGCTCTTCTGTTTTCCGCCTTAACGCGGGCTGCGGGAGTGCCGTGCATTCCGGTCGCAGGCGTATTGATTAATGAAAACTGGCAGACNACCAATCATTACTGGGCNGAGTTTTGGATTAACGGNTTTGGNTGGATTCCGGTTGATCCGGCGATGGGCGCAGGCATAATGATTATAACCGGTAATTCCCCAGAAGGAGAAACTGAACGCAATCCNGAAAATTTTTATTTNGGCAATCTTGATAATCAGCGCATCGCTTTTTCCAGAGGCGATATTTCNTTATCACAAATGGAAAGCAGGGGCAGGATTGTTTCACATTCTCAGTCATATTCACTTCAGAACATCTGGGAAGAAGCCGCAGGAGGAATTGAATCATACTCCAGCCTCTGGGAAAATATAACAATAAGCGGCGTTTACACGCACTAGGAGAAAAACATGGTAACGGTTATTTCATTGGGCGGATCGATAGTTGCGCCTGCCCAGGTTGATGTTGAGTTTGTAAAAAATTTTACAGCCCTTATCCGCTCATTTATTGAGACGGACTCTAACAGGCGTTTTATTTTTGTAGTAGGCGGCGGCGGTCCTGCGCGTCACTATCAGAGCGCTTACAGGGAAATTGCAGCTAACGGCAAATTCAAGGATGACGAAGCAGACTGGGTCGGAATAACGGCGACCAGGCTTAACGCTCAGCTGATAAAAGCAGTAATGAGCGAATGGTGCAATCAGGAGGTTATAACAAATCCTACCGAAGTTTCTCCCATGACAGGTCATGTGCTTGTCGCCGCCGGCTGGAAACCGGGCTTTTCAACAGATTATGACGCGGTACTGCTGGCTGAGCGTTTTGGCGCCGATATGGTAATAAATCTTTCCAATATTGAAAAAGTCTACACAGCAGATCCAAAAAAAGATCCCAACGCCCAGCCAATCGATAAAATCTCATGGGCGGATTTTCGTTCCATGGTAGGCGACGAATGGGTGCCCGGAAAAAACGTTCCATTCGATCCAATAGCAAGCCGCCACGCGGAAAAAATCGGCTTAAAAGTAATCTGCGCCGGAGGAAAAGACCTGGAAAACATCAGAAAGATACTAAACGGCGAAGAATTTTTCGGAACAACAATAAGATAAATTCGAGTTTCTGTTTATAGTAATTATTCTGACAGAGTAACTAAAATTTCCATTACCCTTTGCTTTGTTACTTTTAAAACTTTAATCTTTAAATAATTCCATGTTAGAATCTCATTAACCTTGGGCAGTCTTCCCAGGTTTTCCATAATCCAATTCGCCGCGGTTGTATCNGGTATTTCTAAAGCNGCATTTCNATCCGGTTTATCAACCGCCNCAAGCATATCCTTAAAATTAATATTGGCAATTACAGTGAAACTGCCGTCGCTGTTTTTCTTGACAGGCTCGACNACCTCGTCATGCTCATCCCAGATTTCACCTACCAGCTCTTCAATAATATCCTCTATNGTAACAATTCCCAAAGTGCCGCCGTGTTCATCGACAACCACCGCCATGTACGCTTGCTTTTCCTGCAATGTTTTTAAAAGTTTCGGAATCTTGATTGTCTTTGTAACAAAAACAACCGGTTTTATAATATGCGCNGGNAACTCCGTTGCNNTTTGCGCGGGCGTTTTGAGACCTTTCATCACTTCCTGATAAAAATCCTTTAGCAGTATAATTCCTTTTATATTATCAATTGTATCCTGATAAACNGGGAGCCGCGAAAAACCTGTTTCCATAAATTTTTTATCTATTTCATCGAANGCAGATGCAAGAGAAACTGCNGCGACATCAATGCGCGGAGTAAAAATACCGGAAACTTTTAAATCGTCAAATTCAATCGCATGGCGGATCATCTGCTCTTCCCGTATATTGATGCCGCCCTCCTGCCTTACTTCTTCCACATATGTCAAAAATTCATCTTCTGTAGTTGCCCGATCATGTTTTTTCGGAAAAATTTTCATAAGGAGCATTTTCCATCCGGTCATTAAAAAATTAATAGGCATTAGTATATAGACAAATAAGCGCAAAAGCGGAGCGTTTCTTAATGCGGTCAGCTCGGGGGTTTCTTTCGCAAGAGCTTTAGGCGAAATATCTCCGATAACAAGAACAAGGATTGTCATAATTATTGTCGCTATGCTGACTCCTTTGGGACCGAGTAATTCAATAAAAAGAGCCGCCGCAAGCGCAGAGGCTGCGATATTAACACAATTATTGCCAATTAAAACCGTAGAAAGAATCTTATCATAAACTTCGAGCATNTTTAAAACAAGACGCGCCCTTTTGCTTGTNACGGCAAGNTTCTTTAGTTTAATCCTGTTTAAAGTTGANTAAGCCATCTCGCATGACGAAAAAAAAGCCGATAAGCATATCAGTATAAAAAGAGCGATTGAAGTAATGATATAATATGAGTTCGCAACCTGCACAGTTTCTTCCATAATAATTAAAAGGCGCCGATCAGAATCGAACTGATGCATCGCGGTTTTGCAGACCGCTCCCTTACCGCTTGGGTACGGCGCCTGTTAATAACAGCTTCGCAGGTTCTTCCTGAAAAGCGTACAATCAGCGTATCTAAAAACAGGGCATAAGTCAAGGCATGTCTAATTTATCTGATCCCAGGGCGGCAGGTAATCATCATCAGTGCGCGGGACAACTGCCGGTATGTTTTCTAAAGGATTATACGGTTCATTATACGGATGATTTTCATACGGATCATAATTCGGCAAAGACTGCGTTCCGCTGTTCCTGTTGGTATTTGGCTGGAAATCAGAAAATAAATCCAAATCTATTGTAATCCTTATATCATTAAGGAAGTTTGTATCAATATTGGTTAAATTAGTATCAGTATAAATTGATCCTCCAAGCGGAGATGAAGAGCTGTGAGCTTCACAATAACGCGCCGGAACAGTTCCNGAAAGGAACGGAAGATATATGGTGCTTTGACATAATTGAGTGGGAAGAAGACCTGAACTCCTGCAGACNGCCGCGTCNACAACGCCGGAAGGTCTTATAAAACTTTTATGCGGCAATCCCTGATGAATTTCGCTCATGTAATCGCCCCAGACAGGTCCGCCAAGTTCCGCGCCTGTTTGATGCGTTCCAAGCGAGTTGCCGGGTATGTCAAAACCATACCAAAGGGCGGTTGTATAATACGGAGTGTATCCGACAACCCAGGCATCAGACCAGTTCTGCGTTGTTCCGGTTTTGCCGGCAACAGGCATCCTGAATGATCTGCCCGAAGAATCTTTGTAATTAAATTTCGCTCCTGCGCCTGTTCCCAACGCAAGAGTGCCGCCCGTTACGCCAAACTCAAGAAGCCTTGTCATAACAAAAGCGTTTTGCGGAGTTATAATCTGACCATTATTCGCCAGCCGCCTTTGCGCCTGACGCACATCCCTCTCAACATCGAACACTACCCTGCCGTTACGATCCAGAATTTCACGGATGGCNATCGGAGTAACAACNCGTCCCTGATTCCCGAAAATGGCGAACGCTCTCGCCATTCTTAAAGGCGATGTTGAACTGATGCCAAGCCCCAGCGGATAAACNCGGGGAAAATTCCGCTGTATTTGCACTTCATCGGTAATATCCAAAAGCNCCGCTGATCTGCTGATTGCGGCGTCAAATCCGATTCTGTCTAGAATATAAAGCGACGGAATATTTAATGAAAGCGATAACACATTGTAAAGCAATAGAGGACCTCTCCATCTTCCGCCGTAATTATTCGGNACATAAGCGCTGCCGTCATAGTTATGAAACGCCATCGGAACATCATAGAGCATGGATGCCGCGGTAAACTGCCTGCTGTCAATCGCGGCTGAATAATAAAGCGGCTTGAACGCCGAACCTGGCTGAATGCTTGCCTGCGTTGCGCGGATAAGCTGGTTAGATTCATCGTATTTTGAACCGCCGACAATCGCTGTTATATATCCGGTTTCATTTTCAATTGTGATAAGCGCGCCTTCTACAACATTTTGTTCGGTGGTTTCTTTTAACAGCGCAAAACCGGGACCTGTCACATCTTTTAATTCAGGAATGCCGAAAGCCAGAGCCGCCATGTCTAAAACAGGATTTATCGTTCTTGTGTAACGCGAAACTGCCCTGAACTTGTTCTGCCCTGCCGAGGCGTTGCGCACATCAGTTAAATTAAAGGAAAGAGTCAGCATTTCGACTATTGGCATCATCGAACGAATCGCCTGGTTGTTGCTTCTTCTGTTTAACGCGGCATATTCCCTGTTGCCGATCTCCAGCCCTCTTGCGACATACCTTTCAGCCGCTTCCTGATGGGCAAGATTGAGAGTTGTATACACCACATAACCNTCGCGGAAATAATCCTTGGTTCCGTACATCAGTACATCAAGTTCGCGGCGNACATATTCGCTGAACCACGGCGCTTTATCTTCGCGGGTAAGATATGCAGAAAGAGCAGGTTTTGTCCAGTCAAAATTTTCCCAATATTCATTAAACGAAGC
>JGI24695J34938_10003521_pt1 | contig 10864 bp, 3 predicted proteins | sample TergutCo191P3_FD_34938 | JGI IMG/M metagenome (IMG submission 34938) | reverse complement strand
GCAGCCCGTTGTCTGCCTTTGGCATCGGTATAAGATTTGGTAATGTGTTGTTTCGGGTCTGTTTGCGTAACAATAAACCCGTTTTCTCCGCCAATATCCCCAATAATATAGTCCATTTTCGTAGTGGCATTGTCGGGCAATATCACGCTTAACGTTCTGTCTTTGACATCGTAACTCGTTTCGGTAGGTTTTATGGGGTTTCGGCTAACATTTATAACCGTCTCTTTTCCCAACTCTTCCACCACAGACTGATAGGTTTCTGTCGTGCGTCCAAAACCGTCATACACATTCCATCCCGAGACCACCATCACTGTTTTGTCGTCCTGCCCTTCGGCGGTAAACAAAGCACCTGTTTTTTTCACTTGCAACGGTCTAAACAAACCATCGACAAAGGTATAGGTCAAAATTTCGTTCCCTTCCGGCATCGCATGGCGTGTAATGGAGTAGGGGTTAGCGGCATTTGTATTGTATTCAAATTTAATGGTATAGGGTTTTCCTGCTGCCAATTCGTAAGGGGAGGTGATGGTGCTTACCCGTCCGCGGTTATCGGTCGTATATCGGATATTGTTTTTGTTCATATCCGTTGTTTGGGTCAGGGTAGCAAAACGGTATTCGTAGGTGCTGCTGCTTTCGTACCCAAAGGCATCTTTTATTTTTACGGGCAAGCAATGTAGTTCGGAATCGTAGGTATAGTCAAAATACATGCGCTGTTTGCGGTAATTGGCAGGAAAAGTAATGCGGGAGAGGTTGCCGTAGGTGTCGTAGGTCATATCATGTACTGCTTTTTCGCCTTTTGCATTTATTGTTTGGCTTATTTGCGTAATGTTTCCTTTGTTGTCAATAGTGGTTTGTCTGTTGCGCATAATTCCTGCTGACGTAATCACTTCTTGTGTTGCAGGCATTGCCTTTATATACAGTGAGTTATTGTTGTGGTAGGTGATGTTTACTTCTACCTTGTCGGCGGGATTTCCTGCTGCATAATCGGTATAATGGGTAATATTGCCCAGCGTATCGTAATCAAATGCTTCGCGGGTAGTAATTTTTTCACTTCCTTCGTATTGGCTTTTTTCTGTCTGTTTTAAGGCGGCAAATGCAGTTCCGTTGTCGTAGTTTTTAAACGCGTTAGGCAGTGTATTTCCTGTTTTAACATCCAATAAATCGTATTCGTTTACGGTATTTGTGATTGTATCTGTTCCTGCCAAGAGCGTTTCGGACAGCAATTGTCCTTTGGTATAATACGAAGTATTATCATAAATTTGCTCTACTTTACGATATACGGGGTGTGAGGTATTTCCCATATCATGTTCATGTGAGGTAACTTTTCCGTACCCGTAAAAGCTGCGTTCATTGCGGTCATAATACCCGTTTTCGTAATTAAATGAGGTATAAATGCTGTCAATTCCGTCTCCGCTATATCCGTCATACATGTTTATTTTCGAGAGTACCCATTGGCTATGGGGTTGTTCGTAGGTATTTCCCATGCGGGTATAATCGAGTGTAAAGTGTGCACCAAAGGGACGGTGTACGCTTTTTAGCATATTGGTACGTCCTATGGTAGAGGGTTGCACACGCATACTGTTTTCTTTGTCTGAAAACACATAATCAGGATAGCCGTCTCCGTCTATATCCATCAATTGTGCTTTTTCGTAACTAACCCCTGTCGAAACAGATGTACTTGGATTAAATACAAATTTAATCGGACCAACAAAGGGAATAGTAATAGAAAAACCAAACGTAAAGGCTCCATTAGCAGATTCTCCCGTCGAGACGGCTTTTCCTAATGTATCAAGGCTTTTCCACTCAACAGGAGAGGAGAATCCTGCTCCGGTATTAAACATAACGCGAAATTGGTGTCCGTTTTTAATAATTCTGTCGGGCAATCCGTCTCCGTTTACGTCCAAGAGGGATTCGTTGCTGTTGCTAAATGTTGCCGTTACGCCTACACCTCCTTGAATACTTCCGTTTCGTATGCTTACACCTATTCCACCGCAAACATCCCAACTTACGCCATCTCTAAGTTTATCAAAATCCCATTTTTCTGTTGGTGCAAAACTGTAACCAAGATTTAGCGAAACGTTACCGTCTGCATACACTTTATCGCTCAAACCGTCTCCGTTAATATCCATATAGGTATGTTCCATATCATCGAAATTAGCAGAACCATTGACGCTCAAACTGACGCTTGCTTTTGCTGTTTCGCTTGCTCCCGACGATTTTGTATCCGAAGATTTGGATGTATTATAGGTCTTTGACACAACAGGTGCTCCTGCTCCGATACCCACAGCCGTGCTTTTGGCAGCATGGATAAAAGTATTACTTTTTTTCAGTTGCAGATTAGCATCATAGCCTGTGTATATGATATTTTTCTCTGTTATCAGGTCGGGGTATCGGTCGCCGTTTAGGTCTATCATATCCACCAAATTGCTTGATTTGTTGGTTGTCGTACTTGTTGATGCGCCCATATATCCCCCGCTAATGCTATTGCTTTTGCTTTTACTTTCCTTATTTACCGCCGACAAGCCGCCTGCTTGTGTAACAAAATTGTAGGGTTCTACATACACGTCATTTTCTCCCATACGGGAAGAACTTACTTGTGTGGCAGAAACATACGTACTTAAATCGTACCCTGTCCACGTCCCTTGTTTGGCATTGGGAAGCATGGGAATAATAATCTCTTGTGAGGAGTTATTCATGGGCGGCACGTCTGTGGTATCCTTTATATCTTTTGCTTCTTTTTCGGGCTTTTTCAACGAATAATTATTCATGGTAAGTTCGTTAATAGGCTGGACGCTTCTTCCGTCGTTTCCGTTGTAAACAAACTGTCCCCAACCTCTGTATCCTGTTCCCAAATGAGGATAATCAAGTTGCCCGTAAACCGTTGCAGGCAACAATACGGGAATACTATCATCCCTAATCGTATAACCGGCTTGAAGATTATCAATAAATCGCCTGTAATCTATCAATTTAAATGAAGTAGCATCAATATCAGGCAATTCATCTTCAATATAATATTCTACCCAAATACTGTCGCCAATGGTAGCCGTATAAATAATAGAATCTTTTTTGTTAATAAATTCATGCGAAAACGGTGCCTTTCTTTCCATTTCGAGGGCTATGCGTGCATGAATAGAATTTTCTTTTCCGCGTACAAGCATTGTTATGTTTTTTACAAGCGTATCGTCAGAGATAATACTTTCCAACACAGGACGTATAATAAAAACATCGTTTTCAAATGCGTGCAGAGTATCCAATGGCAAGGCACGGATGCTATCCACTGCTTTCATGTACGCATTTTTTGCTGCCAAACTATCAAAACTTGTTTGTATAGGTCCGTACATCTTTACTGGCAAGTTTTTTGCTGCGGTATGCAAGCGGTATAAACCATCGTATTTTACCGTTACGTTGAATGTTGCCAATGAATTGCTGTCAATATCATATATTATAATACTGGCATCGTCTGTGCTGGTGTAAGAAATCAACGGTGTCCATTTGACAGATTCCCACCAAATCATATTTTTAGACTCTATTCTAAAATAGAGAATATCCATGACTTCCACTCTAAAATTTGGCAAAGTAATCGTATTGGAAATAATGTCTTCCGGATTGTATTGCTGAGTGTAAACAGAAACAAAATTATTGCCGAGGCTATCCGTTTTTTCTATATGCAACCATATTGTATCACCGCTATATTGTTTTTCAAACGGAGCTTCTATGTTTACAAATCCTGCATAGGGCATTTGCGAGTGTTGAGAGCCGCACAAAATAAAGTCTTCCGAAGCCTTATATCTATTGTATGCTTTGCCGTAAAAATCGGTAGTAGGCATTGTTATTAGCGTATCGTCATATTGGCTGTACGTAATTTCAGGGTCCCAATCCACCACATCGTAAGCCCCATTGAACACCGACTGTACACGGAAGTAAATACGGTCTCCCTTCGTTACCGTCAAATTGCTCACATTGGACGGATGATAAACCGTTCCGTAATGATTTGTGTCTATCCGTTGCTGCCAAAGTACCGTGTTTTTATGTTGTATTTGAACGTTTACACCATCTTGTTTTGCGTATTCTCTGGCTTCTTCGCTGGTATCTTGCACCAACGTTACAGGGGCATTTATTGAAATAATACCATCTATGGGTGCATCCCAAAAACGAACAACATCGTGTAACGGAAAATTTGCTTCCATTTCCGCTTGTTCATCTTGTATGTCGGGCAACAAACTGATGTCTATTGTTCCGCCTCCTATAATTGGAGCAGGCGTTCCCGCACTTGTTGAACCGAAAGTAGGTACTCCGTTTACAATTCGGTTAAAAAAAACAGTTCCGTTTTTAGCAATATCTATCAATCCGTCTCCGTTGAAGTCGGAAAAATAAACTTTTGTTTTGGTCTTTGTTGTTGAGTGAGAATAACTCAAATCTGCATCAAAGGGATAGACACCAACTCCTATTGTATTGACATTGCTCACACTATAACTGAAATCATTCAAGCCTTGTAGTTCTACCTTGTCTCCAAAGCCTGTTCCGTTGATGTTGGGACGATAAAAAATGCGGTTACCTATTTTAAAAACCTTATCAGGCAAACCGTCTCCGTTAATATCCACCAAGGCTAACAAACCTTCGCTTTCATTGCGGGAATAGTTATACGACACGCCCAAGGTATTGCTTTTAGAGGTTACATCGGCACCCAAACCGAATCCGAAAAACAAGCCGCCACCTGCTCCCCAAGACTTGCTTCCTCCCAAGGCAGATACTTTATCGTTAAATTTATCTATCGATACCGGAAATCCGCCATGAATACCGTCATCGGGAAGACTTTTAGTCTGGGCTTCTAAATACGGTACATACACCCCATTTTCTCTAACATCATCAAAATAATCAAATTCATTTTTATAAAACAGTCCGCCGTCTGCGTCATATTCCGCTACACTTTTTAACAGGGTTTTAAAAAATGCACCCGCTGTGTATTCAAGTTTGTAACTGCGGATTTTTTCGTTTTTATAATAAATTTCTACCGTTTCAAGCAATTCTGCCGTTACCTGTTTAAAACCAAGATTACCGCTTATCTGCACATCGGTACGACTGCCTGCCTTGGGAAGAAATCGAACGCTGTACACTCCCGCCGTCTGTCCATGTCCTGTATAGGTAATTTGTTTGATATACAATTGTTTGCCCTGTACGCTTCCGCCTACAATACCAACATGTTGGCGAGTTTCGTATTCGTAACGTACAAAATTATCGTTCAAATCACGCATCTCTACCAATGCCCAATGCGCGATATTGCCGTCTGTACTTTTCATAACGGCATTATCAATAACCCCTGTCGTAGGCGTTCCTCCATAAAACGATTTCACTCCCATTTTATTGGTTATTTCCCACCAATAGTTGTTAGGATTGTTGCCGTGTCGAACTATTTTGTCAAACGAGCCTTCGTTACGCATATTAAATGTTTTTTCGGCTGTTCGTACTTGCGGCGTTCCCCTGTGGGCAAGTGGAAAAAGTTGTTCCCCCTGCATGCTATAGGTCTCCGTCTCTATTGAGACATCGTAACGCGGCGAACCCCATTGAATATCAATAGTAATACAGGGTATATTCATATCCCAGCCCAGCCCTAACCAGCCGTTTCCGCCACCACTATTGTATTGCAAACCCAATTGCGGCTGCATACCCGCACGTCCGGCAGGAAGTTTTAACGGAAAACTTAATCCCGCACTACCCATATTATTGGCTTGTGGTGGTTCTATGGCTACAATACCAACAGATGGGTCTGCCGCTTTGACATCTTTCATAGTGGTGGGAGTATATCCCTGTGTTTCAGGACTTTCCGGCACTTTGATAATGCCATTAATCATATCCGTAAAATGAGTGGTGGAAAAAACAACAGACAACTGTTCGCTGTTTACCCGCTTTAATGGAAATTCTACCCAACGGCATTCCTTTTCGTCAAAATAATACGTGCGAATATCTTCCTCTGTATATCCCTGAGGAATCAACGATTTATTGTACGGTAATTCTATCTCCACTTCCGTAGCAAAAGTTATCCCATGAGGAAGAAATCGAAATCCTTTGTGCCTATCGGTTACATTAACCATCCCAACAGGCAATGCTGAAAGGTCGTTATCACACAAGGCTGTGATGGATATTTCCGTGTTTTTTTCCAACGCTCCTGCCGGTATTTTGATAGATGCTCCCTCGTAAAATAATTCATTGGCTTCCCAAACAACAAACTCTTTCGATAATGTCAAAACTTGGGATTGACAAGGATACTCCTCTTCCCTCTTGACGGCTAAAACAGTGTCTTCTGTTTCCTCTATATCGGTAAAATAAGTAAAAAAATTTTCTATACTATTTTCTTCTTTGTTGTTAGAAACAACTTCATGCTTTGCCGCAATAGAAAAAAAACGCTCCGTGTACTCTTCTTCTATTTGTGGTAAAACAGAATAAAAACCTGTACCCAACACGGCGGACAACAAAAACAATATACTGTACTTCGTCTTCATAATCTTCTAATTTTTAATTTCTAATTATTTTCAATACCTCACTTACCCCATTACAACTTACTTCTATCATATACACCCCTGTCTGAGGAGGAAGATTGCCCTGATACAAGTAATAAGAACTGCCCTTTAATTGGTCTTGACTTATTAGGCTACCCGTCAAACTATATATTCTTATATCAATATCTGCTTCTTCATGCAACCCAATATCAAGCCAAAATGTCCCGTATATACTCGGATTTGGAAACAATATTAACCGCGAAAAATTAGAATGGGATGTGCTTACTTCAATTTTTTTGAACGATTTACAACCATTACCATTGTCTGTTATTAAGGAATAAACACCCGGTAATTGCACATATATTTCAGCATTATAATTTATTTGACCATCAGGCATCTTCCATTGGTAAGATAATGCTTGTGATGAAGATGCACTCAGGCAAAGCACTTCGCCTTTTTGCAAAATATAATGGGATTTTAAAGGTATGTTTTTTGCATCAGTACTCTCTATTACAATGTTTTCAGAAAAAGATGCTTCTTTGGCATCGTTTATTTGCAAGGTGTAATCTCCCTGTGAAATATTGGACAAACTGTACAAATGGTCAGTTGTAGTTATAGATAAGATATTGGCTGCGTTTTCTCTGTCAGTAAATTGTAGCCTATAAGGCGGAACACCTCCGTTTATTTCTACCTGTAATTTGCCCGTATTTTCTCCGCAATCGGGGTTGTCAATCTCATAACGGGCAAAAAAAGGAGGGATTGTAACTAATGAAAATACTTCTTCTTTATTCGCATCACACCATCCAATATCTGAAAATGTTAATTTGTTCTCTTTTTGTTTCGCCTCAATAAAAGATACTTTTCCCACCGGAAAATTACCGCTGCCACTATGGTCAATCATAATAGCATACTGTTCATTGTTATGCAAAAAACGGTTGGCAAAATAAGTTAAATCAAATTCTTGCGTGAAATCTTTACCCGAAATAGCTCCCGATTTAGTGATTTTCCATAACTTATTGGTCTGCTTAAATTGTCCTTTTTGCTCAACAAATTGCAAATCACCTCCGTTATCTGCCCAAAATAAAAACTCATTGTCAGGCAGTTTCTCCTTTTGTAAAAAACTCATTTTCAATATGCCCGCTTCCCGTGTGGCAGTAGAAACAGTTTGTAATAATCCGGAACGGTCATCGCGACCAATGGCTGTAATATTTTGCTTGAACCCGTTTGCAACATCTGCATTCCAAATGATTTTTCCACCCGAATTAAGGTAGGATGTCGGAAGAGTTTGGGATATGGATATGCCATATTTCATCGCAAGATAACTCTCTACCCGCTGACGTTCTTGCTGATTAAGAACCCTTTCATACAATATCACCTCCGGAATGTATCCGTTGAAATTCTTTACGGGAAGATTCCTATCACCGGGACGTTTGCCAATCTTGAACGACAGGTTTTGTCCCTTTTCTTCCTCAACAGGCTCGTTGTGTGTATAACTAAATATCTTGTAATGAGGCTCCTTCTCGTTTACATAATTAATATATCCGTATTGTTCCAAATCTCCAAGACATTGAGTCGTCATTACCAACGAAGTAGCCCCTTCGTTGGATATAGACCAAACAACTTGTTCTCCATTTTGCTTTGAATGAAGATATACAACAAAAATAGTAAACGCTTTTGTCTTCCCGTTGCTTTTCAATGGAATCGTAAACGCATCTTTATCTCCATTAAATGACACTGCCGTATTGGAATTTAACGATGTACCACTCTTGGTTTGAAATGATGTGCCATCGTTTATCCTATTTAACCAAATATAATCTCCCGAAGCATTCTGACCCGATACATTCCATAAAGAAACAGTTGCAACACCGCCCGGAAAAAACCGTTGTCCGTTTACCGAACAATAAACAATTAGCAATAAACCGATAAAATAAACTCTTCTCATACTATTTATAGTTTAAAATTATACTAAAAATTGTTATCTATTTTTACTGATAGAAAAAGCATATCCAATAGTAAACTGAACACTGTTGATTGTATTTCTGACCTCTGCAAATCGATAACTGTTGGGCAACGTTTCTATCATATCGTTTATCCCAAGACAATAACGGGCATCTATATATATTTTGTTTAAAAATTGATACCCCAAGCCAAATCCAATGGATACACATGTACTGCCTTTTATTACATTGCTCATCAATTGCTGTGTCTCCATATCGGGTCCGTACATATCTTCACCATTGGAAATGTATTGAAGTTTATTGGGCGTTAAAGGAAAGCCTACTTGTGGACTTACACTCAAAAATAAATGCCGCCACGGATATAGTTTTAAACTAACCCCTACATTCAAATAATTGTATTTGAAATCAAGGTCATACTTAAAATCATTAATATCAGAATATTGAAGCCTACCCGGCTGCATAGAATACAATATCTCCGGTTGAATACCAAACAAACGATGCACCCGGTAATTAAAAAATACACCGCCCGTAAATCCAAAACGATATTTGCTATCAAGACTATAACCCGTATAGTAATCTTCCGATACTATCATTTCCTGCAAACCCGTAAACTGATTGTAATTCGCTCCCGCACACATCCCAAAATACCATTGGGAATGATTCGCCCTTGTCGTATCTCCCGCATAAATAAAGGACGGAGATAAACCTACTAAAAATATACCAAAAATTAAAACGATTCTGTTCATAAACCTCTTTTTTTATTCTTATTACTAAATTTTTTTATTATATAATTTTACTTTTTTTACTTTATTAAAATCAACAAAATTTCCACCCGCCTGTTTTGTAACTGACCTTCTTCTGTACTATTGTCGGCTACCGGTTTTGTAAAACCATAGTGTTTTATCTTTACACGATTATCTCCCACTTTCCTGCCAAACAAATAATTTGCAACTGAAACAGCTCGCTGATTAGACAAATGGTCATTCTTATCCTTACCCCCTATATTGTCCGCATGACCGGAAACTATCGCAATATATTCCGCATGACCAATTAATATAGCTACAATGCTATCTAAGATACTTATATGAGCTTCTACAACCTCCGATTGATTGGTCGCAAAATGCAACGTGAATTTAAGACTATCCTTCTGCTCTTGCGGATTTATAAACACCGTCTTTTGAATTACCATATCCATATTAACACGCTTTTTAACCACCATATCTATGACCACCGCCTTTTTAACCTTGCTCCTGTTGAACATCGTATCTACTACAACCTCTGTCTTGTTGAACAACGTATCTATCTTGACCAACGTACCTGTCAATACGGTCTGATTAACCAACGTATCTATCACCTCACGCTGATTAACCAACGTATCTATCACCTCACGCTGATTAACCAACGTATCTACTACCTCACTGTAAGTAAAAACCGTGTCTTTTTCCAGAAATTCCGCTTTACCATTAAAACTAAATGTAATACCCACATTGTGCTGCAATTGATAATCTTTCTTCTTTTTAACATAAAAATCATAATCATCATGGTTCGTCCAACTGCCAACAGTTTGATAACGAAGACTAATCGCCTTGCTTAACATCCATTCCAAACCTACTATTGCTCCAAGCGTTAAGGCTTTCGTCGTCTTTACATCTTGCCAAACATCCTCAAAATGCTGATACCTCATAATTTGTTCTATCCCATTCGCATCCATATACTTCGTTTGAAGTTTGTTGTAAAATACCATCCCTACACTAAAACCAATATATGGAACTAATCGCGTCTTTTTTCTGAACTTTTCACTGTCTAATATCTTGAATCTTGTATGAATGTCAATATTATACAGCCGTTTTGCTTGGAAATTTTTTACCTCATTGCCGGAGTCTGAACGGGTAAGCCATTGGTCAAAATCCACATACGTACTAATGCCTTTGTTCATGCCCGTACTGCTCACAGAACCATAAATGCCAATATCAAAAAAACGATGAAGATACCTGTCAAACGAGATTGCACATCCTCCATGAAAATTATTATCCTTAAACTTGAATACATTGTTGCCCAAATTTCCAATATATTCCGTCTTTACTCCCCAAACTCCTATCGTCCACGGATAGGTATGTGTCTGACATTCTACCTCTTGTACCAACAAAAATAATACGATTGCTAAAAAAGAATTACTTGTTCGCATTTTAATTTGTATTTATATATTTACATACATATACCTTAAAAATTTCGCTGCAAAGGTACAACTTTTTTTAATACAAATAAAAACTTTTTGAAAAAAACTATCTTTTTGCCCCTTTTATTTTTTATAACAATCTTCTTTACAATAAATACATTTCATAATCAATTTGTTTTCTGTTATTTATACACGATTTTTTCCTAATTTTTTGCTACACATGGTACACTATAAGAAAA
>JGI24695J34938_10003513_pt1 | contig 10884 bp, 9 predicted proteins | sample TergutCo191P3_FD_34938 | JGI IMG/M metagenome (IMG submission 34938) | reverse complement strand
CCTCGATCATTTTTGAAATTGTTTCTTGCTGTTGGGTCCTTCGCCTGATAGTCTCATGATAGTCTTCACTTCCAGAACTTAGGGATTCCGCGCATAGCTGCATCATTTCTGCCAGAGATTGGACTTTGTCTGTGTCCGCCTCCGGGAGTGAATTGACGCGCTCTTTTAACTCTCCATTCGTTATTTCACTATTGCACATAACAAAAGTATCATTACCTTTTGAAAAAAAGTCAACAGTTTTTTGCTTTTCTCTTAAAAAACCTGATCCTCTTACAGCTCCGGAAAAAATGCCGTCTGTATAGATTGGGCTTGTCCAGTAGAGTAAACCCGAATCACACTGATAAACATAGCAATTTCCTGTTTTACTGGCTTCTTTTATGGCATTTATGTGCATTTCATGGCATGGATAGTCATTTTTNTCTTTTTCTGAGCAATATTTCACACAATACGGGCATATTTTCTTTTCAGGCGCGCATTCCATGCCGCATTTTCCCGGAAATTGAGGTTTATAAACGTTATCATAAATACAAATACAGCTTCCGGTAACTTGTTTGTAATCTGACATAATTTTTACCGCTTTTTCATACAAATTTTCATTTAATTCCTTNAGATTTTCATTTTNACACATATAATTTCCTGTTTTATAAGCTTTTCTCCCAGTTACGCGTCTGCAGGAATATCTGATGTATTAATGCCGCGTTCACGGTATTTACCGGGAGTAAAACCCGTATTATTCTTAAATATTTTTGAGAACCAGCTTTGATCCTCAAAACCGCAGGCGAATGCTACCCCGCTGATCGGCACGTCTGTCGTAACCAGCATTGCAGCAGCTTTTTCAACTCTTAGTCTGTTAAGATAATTTGACAGGTTTTCACCCATTTCCTCTTTAAAGACTGTACTGAAATACGGAGCGGAAAGTCCCGATGCGTCCGCAATTTCCTGCAGACTCAATTTCCTTGTGTAATTTTTCCAGATATAACGTTCCGCCTTTCTTAGCGCCGAGAAATGCCGAACGCCGTGGAATGAAAAAATTATTCCGGACATTCGTTCTGTAATGGCGCTTAAAATGTCAGCTATTTCATCAAATTTTGTACTCCCTTCTATCTGCATAAAACAACGGTTTGTTGTTTCAAGCGCAGAATTATTTATTACATCTTTTGGATCCGCAGCCGCTCTTGACAGCAGCACTGCAAGTTCCATGGCTCTTAGTTTAAAAGCTGACATTTTATTTGTATCTGAATAATGAATCTTAAGCAGCTTAACTAATATTTTTTGCGCTTCTGTATTATCTCCTCTGCGCAGGCTTGCTAACAGCATCCTTTCCATTTCTATCGGATCAATATATTTATCATTTAAATATTTTTCATCATTCTCTTCGCTGTGAATTTCATCTTTTTCCAATTCTTCACAAACTTGTTCAGAATTATTATCGTTTAATTTAAATGCGGCATTTTTTTGTATAAAACTCATACCGGAAATTTTGTTTGCACATAACAACAATAACTGCGCAAGCGCTTTAACTTTATCGCTGTCTTTTTCTGTTTTATGATTAACGCCGCCTGATAAAAGAGAACCTGCAAGTCTTTCTCCTGAATAAAACGGACTTGTCCAAAAAACATAATCTTCATTGCANAGATAAATGTATGAACCGCCGAGCGTTCTTGCTTTGGTTACAGCTTCGGCATGCAGATTTTTGCATTTTTTTTCTATACATCGTTCGCAGTTAATATGAAAATTATTCTCTGTATTATCCCAGTTGGAATCCATAATGGACACAGGAAAATCAGTGGCTTTTTTATAATATTTTACAATTCCGGCGGCTTTAAGCATTACCGGTTCGAGTTCCCTTCGCTGAATTATGCTTAATTTTGACATTGTGTTCTCCTTTAATTAAAGGTATGAAATTGCGAATGCGCGAAATACGCCCTTTATGAAGAAATTCACTGAACAAAAACAGCCTCAAAGACGCCGGGTTTTTATCTGGATATTTTCAATAAAAGGATTTATACTGATCTTCTATGGTTTCTAAAGACGATATAAAAAAAGTTCTGGATAAAATGATACTTTCCGCTTCAGGCTGGAGAGGTGTTTTTGCCGCNGACGGCGCGGAAGAAAGCAGGACAGATAAAATATCAGAGGCTCATGTTACAATTTGCGGGGCTTCAGCCCTTGTTTTTGCCGAATATCTGGGCAGCGGAGGCGACATGTGCAAACCGGTTGTCCTTATTGGCAGTGATTCCCGCCCCACAGGAAAGGCAATAGCCGACATTATAATACCTGTTTTGATAACCGCAGGCTGCGAAGTGCGTTATGCCGGGGTTGTATCTGCGCCTGAGATTATGGCGTGGGCAAGGAAAGTGGGTACAATTAATTCATCAGCCGGTTTTATCTATATTTCTGCAAGCCATAACCCAATCGGACACAACGGGCTGAAGTTCGGTCTTATAGACGGCGGCGTACTTGCCGCAGAAGAAATACAGACACTCATAGAAAATTTAAAAACATTTTTGGACAGCGATGTCAGCGTNTCTGTAATAAAAGCGCTTGTTACTGCNGTTAATCCGCAGCAGATTGGAAAAGTAACAAACAATATTCAGGAATATAAATCAAATGCTTTTAAGGCATATTACGATTTTTGCTGCGAAGTTGTTAACGATGAGCAAAAAGACAACGCTTCATGTATTGACGATGCATTAAAAGAAGGTCTTGCAAAAAAACCGATAGGAATCGTTTGTGATTTNAACGGCAGCGCAAGGGCAGTATCCATAGACAAGGTTTATTTTTCAGGTCATGGCATTAATTTTCAATTTATAAACGATGTTCCCGGAGAGATTGTACATCGTATTGTGCCGGAAGGAGACGCTCTTTTGCCGTGCGCAAAGCTTCTGGAAGANGCGCAAAAAAAAGANGCGTCTTTTATTTTGGGTTATGTTCCTGACTGCGACGGAGATCGCGGAAATATCGTTATTTGGAACGATACAGAAAAAAAAGCGCAAACCTTGGATGCCCAGGAAGTTTTTGCTCTTGCCGTTGCCGCTGAGCTTTCACAGCTTGTATATACGGGAAAGCTTCCGAGCAAGGCAGCAATAGCAATTAACGATCCTACTTCAATGCGAATAGATAAAATTGCGCAATGTTTCGGCATTCAGGTTTTCCGAGCCGAAGTAGGGGAAGCCAATGTAGTTACTCTTGCGCGTAACCTGCGCGATGAAGGCTATCTTGTGCGCATTATGGGAGAAGGTTCTGCGGGCGGAAACATTACGCATCCTTCNGCTGTACGCGACCCGGTTAACACAGTGATGGCAATTGCCAAAATGCTGTCTATTCGTTCTTCAGGAGATAAAGAANGTCTTTTTAAAATATGGTGCAATTATTCAGGTCAATCTGATAAATACCGCGAAGATTTTTCGCTTGCTGATATTATTGCGAGTCTTCCTTCCTTTGTTACAACTTCCGTATACGAGAATGAAGCATGTTTGCAGGTAAAGAGCGGCGATCATGGCGCGCTTAAAGATAAATACCATGAAGTTTTTTTAAGAGAGTGGGAAAAGCAAAAAGACGAATTAAAGACGCGTTTTGGCATAATCAGATGGGAAGCGATTGCATATAACGGAACTGAAGAAAAGCGCGGAATAGAACGCTTCGGCGAAGCCGGCAGGGGAGGGCTTAAAATCCTGTTTTTTAATGCTGATGGCATAGAAGCCGCCTATATCTGGATGCGCGGCTCTGCAACAGAGCCTGTATTTCGCATAATGGCGGACGTTCAAGGCACAGATAAAAACGCTGAAAGGTTCTTGCTTGATTGGCAAAGAAAGATGATAATGGAAGCTGATGGTAAATAAGAGATAAGAAATAAGAGATAAAAAATAGAGAAGGAGCAAATAATGGGTGTACGAGGCGAAGTTTTTTCAAGCACGGTAAGTTTACCTAACAGGACATATTTTTTTAATGTTAAAGAGAATCGCATGGGCGATCTCTACCTCAACATCGTAGAAAGCAAAAACCGCGACTCAGGCGGTTTTGACAGACAGTCTGTCATTTTATTTGCCGATGACCTTCAGGAGTTTTTAAAAGGTTTTGAAGAATCTCTTAAAGTAATGGAAAAAGCGGCGCGGAACAAACGCCATTCAAAGAAAGACAGTGTAAAACACGATGATGACGGCGAAGAAAAAGAGCGCAAGTTTGACCGCGGTGAGCGCAGAGAACGCAGTGAAAGAGGCGAAAGAAGCCGCGGCGGAGAAGGTTCTGAGAAGCGAGTACGCAGAAGCGCAGGGCGCGATGAACGAAGCGAGCGCGGCGGAAAATTCATGCGTGAACGAGGCGGACGCAGCGAAAGCAGCGGTGAAAGAAGCGGGCGCGGCAATGATCGCGGCGAACGCAGAAGCGAGCGCGGTAATTTTCGCAGTGAACGAAGCGAACGCGGCGGCGAGAGAAGCAGTGCAGGGCGCGGTTCACGAAGTGAGCGCACAGGCGAACGCAAAAGCGCAGGACGCAGTTCACGCACAGGCGAACGCAGCGATAGAGGTGAAAGAAACCGCGGCGGAAAGGGCGGCAAGAGAGTAGTGGTAAAAAAACGGGATTGAATTAATTTCGGAAGATGCTGCTAAAATATATTTATTATTTTCTTTTAATTAAATAATTATCAGACTTCAACTTTAAAAGTTAACCTCTGTATCGGGCTTGGACCGTATTTTAAAACTGCTTCGCGGTGCGCCTGAGTAGGGTAACCCTTGTGTTTATCGTAGCCGTATTGCGGATAAAGTTTTGCCATTTCGTTCATGTAGGTGTCGCGTTCGGTTTTTGCGAGAATGGAAGCCGCCATTACTTCCGGGAACTTCGCATCAGCTTTTACAATGGCTCTGCATGGAATTTCGATATCAGGAACGTGAAGACCGTCAATTATCGCTTCCATGTTGGCATAAGTNAGTATTTTTTTNGCGACTGCCTTTTTCATCATTTCATCGAATGCGCGTTTCATTGCAAGAAGACTGGCTTTTAAAATGTTNATGCTGTCAATTTCTGTGTGCGATGCCCATCCTACGCCCCAGGCTATTGCTTCTACGCAGATTTTTCGCTGCAGTTCATCACGCCGCGCAGGAGAAAGTTTTTTTGAGTCATTTAAAAGATACCTGGGGAATTCCCTGTTTAAGATGACGGCGGCGGCGCAGACAGGACCTGCAAGAGGACCTCTGCCGGCTTCGTCAATTCCGCAGATCAGTTTGCCTGATTTTTCTTTTTTTTCTGCCGGATCAGAAACAGTTCTGTATAAAATCATTTTTTTGNTTCCGTAATTATTTTTAAGGCTTCACGCAGACCCGGATCGCGCGAATAATAATAAGTTTCAAGCTCGTCTTCCTTAAGCCCCATAAGCTCATGGCTCATGTAATGAATCCATGAATTTTCATCATGAATGGAAGCGTCATGTTTTACGCACCAGTAATCCGGNTGAATGGGAAGCTGCGTTTCCAGGTCTGTAAAATATTTATANTCATGCACTGCAATTTTTAAATCATGGCGCGGTACNCCCTTGTCAAGAATAATCTTTGCAAGATGATTGATTGTTCTGCCTGAATCAAAAATATCGTCAACAAGCAANACCTTGTCTCCAACGCGAAGATAATCAGGCGAATATGTCCAGCCGTCAACTTTAACATGAGCCGATTTTCCTACATCTGTGTAAGACCTTGCGACCACTGCCGCATAATAAACGGGACGCACTGTGCCGCCGGACAACGCATCTTTGCGGACAATTTTAAAATATTCGCTTATGATATTGCCGAGATACGCGCCGCCGCGAAGCGAAACATAAATTACATCAGGCGTAAAACCATCAGTATAAATGCGATGAGCAAGTTTTACGGCATTGTCGCGCACAGTATCAAACTGTATAAATTCTTTTTTCATCTTATGNTCATCTCCTTTGTGTTCCGGGGGTATGGAAGAATCCAAAGAAACTTCCGCATAATCCGCCGACTATATGCGCAAAATGAGAAATATTATCAGAATCAAAGCTNCTGAATATCTGAACGCCCATGTATAAAATTAAAACAAGGATGAATGTTAACGGAATCTCTCCTTTGGAAAAATTGGTAAACGAGGATAATAAAATCATCATGAACACAACGCCGGAAGCTCCCAGTAAATAACTGTTAAATAAAAGTATGTTAAAAATGCCGGTTGCAAGAGCAGTAATAACAATCATTATTAAAAGTGTTTTTGAACCGTAACTTTCTTCCAGCATGGGACCTATAAGAAGTATAAGCGTGCAGTTGTTAATAAGATGAGCCCAATTAGCATGACCCATCGCATGCGTAACAATCGAAACCCAATGCCGCATATCGCCTGCGCGAAAGCTGTCTTTTCCGGGAACCATGAACCAGTCGTCGATAAGATTTGGAAAAGCAGTGCGCGAAAGCAGCAATATCAGTGCGCATAACAAAGTGAATGTTAGAACAGTAGGCGCGTTGTATCTGATTCTCATAAATCTAAATTAATCTCCACAGGGCAGTGATCCGAACCTTCAACCTCAGGTCTTATTATTGAATGCTTTACTTTCGGCAGAAAATCTTTATTCACGCAGTTGTAATCGATTCTCCAGCCGATATTTTTTAAGCGGGACTGAGATCTGTAAGACCACCATGTGTAATGTTCGGGTTCTCCGGGATGAAAATGACGGAAGGTATCGATATTTCCGGCTTTTAAAAACGAATCCATCCATGCGCGCTCTTCGGGAAGGTAGCCTGCGCTGTTTTCATTTTGCTTAGGGTGCGCNAGGTCAATGGGAGTATGCGCAACATTGTAATCTCCGCAGAGCAAAAAGTGCNTTCCTTTTTTTACGATTGAATTGCAAAGTTTTAACATTGCATCGTTAAANCTGAGCTTATAGCCCAATCGTTTTCCTTCGTCCTGCGAATTGGGAAAATATGCCGCTATCAGGGTAAAGTCCTTGTAATCTGCCGCAAGGACGCGTCCTTCTTCGTCAAATTCGCTCTTTCCCATAAAGCGCACTTCATCGGGTTCTTTTTTTGTATAAATTGCAACGCCGGAATAACCCTTCTTCTTCGCGCTTGCCCAAAANGAAGTATATTTGGTTCCCGGCGGATTNATAAATACNGGTGATAGCTGTCCCGGCTCGGCTTTTGTTTCGTTAAGGCATAAAATATCCGGGTCTTCTTTTTTAAGCCATTCAAAGAAGCCCTTTTTTTCTATTGCGCGTATNCCGTTAANATTCCATGAAATTATCCGCATGGTTTATATTATACTTATATCACTTTTTTTTCTATCCACTTATTGCTTAACCAGCGTTTAAAAAAGAAAATCCCGCGGAAAAGAAAATCTGCGCCCATTGCCAAATAGACCGCCGCAGGTCCAAAGCCAAGCGTAAACGCCATAAAAAATGCCGAGCATACCCTGACAATCCACATGGTGCATCCTGCTACAACCATTACATAGCGCGCATCTCCCGCCGCCTTAAGCGCGTTCGGAAGCACAAAAGAAGGACACCAAAAGAGGGTAGAGGTTACGCAGTGAATCCTGAGAAATAATGTGCACATCTGGTGCGCTTCGCTTGACAGATTAAAAATACTGATTATATGATCCAAAAAAATAAAAATATTTATATTAATAAATAAATACGTTATGTAAGAGAGAAGCATTATTTTTTTTGTATATTTTTTTGCCGCAAGATAATCTCCGGCTCCTATGCACTGACCTACGACAATTAAAAGCCCCATGCCGAATCCGCTTCCGGGCATAAACGCGATGGAATTAATCGTAGCGCCCACTGCGTTAGCTGCAATTGCCGCGGTTCCGAATACTGTAAAAATTCTTGTTATTAATATTTTTCCAACCTGGAACATTGACGCTTCCAGTCCGCTTGGAATGCCGATATTTAATATGCGTTTTATCATGTCTTTTTCAAGTTTAACTTTAGATAAACCGCACAGATTAATAATCCTTGTTTTGTCTTTTATTAAAAGATATATTAAAATAACGGCGGTAACTACGCGTCCTGTAAATGTTGAAATAGCCGCTCCCATTACTCCGAGCTTCATCCCGTAAATTAACAGCGCGTTTCCGCCTATATGAAAAATATTCAATAAAATGACTGCGCGCATCGGGACTTTGGAATTGCCCATGCTCCTGAACATTGCGGCGGCGGCTGTATAAAGCGCAAGAAATGGATAAGAGAGAGCGATAAATAAAAAATAAATATCGGCGGCTTGCATTACATCGTCTGCAATGTTTCCGAAAATTGCTTTTAGCATTATTCTGCGCGTGCATATGGTAAAAACCATTAATACAAGCGATATNACAAGACTTATATAAACAAGCTGNTTTGCAGAGCTGCACGCATTCTTTTCTTCCCTTCGCCCCAGATACTGGCTTGCNACTACAGAGCCGCCTGTTGCGATTGCGTTAAATGCGGTGATGATTAAAAAATTGATTGTTTCAACAAGAGAGATGCCGGAGACAGCGTGTTCGCCGACAGAGCTTACCATTACCATGTCTACAATTCCAACCATGACGACAAGGAGCTGCTCAACAATTAANGGCCAGAACAGCGTAAATAGCCGCTTGTTGTTCCAATCTACAGGCGTAAAGGTTAAAGGAGTGTCTAAAGGAGAACTNGGTATCGCCGGTCTAAGACCTTCGATTTTCTGCTCAGTTGATGCCGGCTTTGTGTCCATATTTATTTTTTACACAAAATATGATAGATTTACAAGTATGGCAAACATGTTTGACTACTTAAAATGGAGAGGCGATCTTGATTTTAACGCTTCTCCTTTTAACCCGATAGATAATATTATTTTATCGCAGCTTTCATATCTTACGCTTGATGATATAGTACCTCAGCTTAAAGACAAGGACGGAATCAGCATTGATCTTGCCGTCAGAATTTTTAACGAAAAATCAAAAGAGAATGATTTTATTTTTACATCGCAGTTTAAGGAAGACCCGGATTTAATCAGGGCATTAAGCGCTTCAAAACGATTTAGAAATTGCCAGCTTTTTGGTTTTGAAAATAATATTAATGAAGATCTTGAATTGCAGTTTTCCGCGCTGTGTATTTATACGGGAGACAATCATTGCTTTATCGCATTCCGCGGAACAGATGTTTCCATCGTCGGCTGGAAAGAAGATTTTAACATGGGTTTTTTGGATGTAATTCCTTCTCAGCTTGAAGCTGTAAAATATCTGGAAAAAATGGCTCCGTATATTGCCGGAAACCTGCGTATCGGAGGACACTCAAAGGGAGGAAATCTCGCAGTTTACGCGGCTTCGCAGTGCCATAAGAGTATTCAAAAACGCATAAAAGCAATTTNCAGCAATGACGCGCCGGGTTTTAATGATAAAATAATTTCCAGCCCCGGTTTAGCCGCGGTAAAAAACAGAATTTATTCCTATATACCGCAGGCGTCAGTTATCGGAATGTTACTCGAACACGGGTTTGATTCACGGCTGATAAAAAGCAATCAAAACGGAATTATGCAGCATTGTTTGTATTCATGGGAAGTAATGGGCAGCGATTTAATTCANGCAGAAAACGCTACTACAGGCAGCCGTTTTATAAATAAGACGCTGCGTGAATGGCTTTCTGCTCAGGATAATAACAGCCGCGANTTNTTTATAGAAACCCTGTATCATATTTTAAATACTGCAGATGTAAAATCGGTTAATGATTTTGAAAAAAACTGGGTATCATCAGCGGGAAAAGTGTTAAAATCTTTTTCCAATGTTGATGAAGGCACAAAAAAAATGATTACTAAATCAATATTCAGGTTTTTGGGTTTGGCAAAGCGCAATATCGATATGTTTTTACATTAACGGCGCAAAAACGCGCAGGATATCAGGAACAATCCGCTGGAATGCATTGCTTGCGCAGTCCTTAAGCGTTATTTCCTGAGACATGGGCATGGTGCGCAGGAAATCTTCCTTAATTGCGTTAATTGTTTCGCTTGCATAAATTAAAACGCCGCATTCAAAATGAAGATAAAGACTTCTAAAGTCAAGATTCGTTGTTCCTACTGTCGCGATAATGTCGTCAGAAACAAATGTTTTACCGTGGTTAAAGCCGGAAGAATATTCGTAAAGTTTAACTCCTGCCTGGATGAGCCTGCGGTAATAAGAGCGCGATGTAATCGCAACTATCCATTTATCCCAGCGGTGAGGCGTAATTATGCGCACATCAACGCCGCTTTTTGCGGCAAGCGTTAATGCAGATAACAGATTGTCGTCTACGATAAGATAGGGCGTATTAATGTAAAGATATTTTTTGGCATTGTTAATTATTTGAATGTATACATGTTCTCCTACATTTTCCTTATCTATCGGGCTGTCGGCGTACGGCTGCACATAGCCATGCGCTTCATAACCTTCCGAAACTCCCTTTGCTGTATGTTCAATTACATTGTCCTTCCATGGATAAAATAAATTGTAATCATCTTTGTCTTCGTTATTTTTATGGCTTAAATTCCACATTTGCAGAAAGATTAATGTAAGAGACCACGCGCCGTCTCCTTCTATCATTATGGCAGAATCTTTCCAGTGTCCGAAACGCTCAACCGCGTTTATATATTCGTCTCCTATGTTAAGCCCGCCTGTGAATGTAACTTTTCCGTCTATCGAAATTATTTTTCTGTGGTCGCGGTTATTCTGCAATGATGAAATAATGGGTCTGAATTTATTAAAAATATAACACTGTATGCTTTTGCTTCTGAGCATTTTGGAAAAGTTGGAAGGCAATGTAAAAAAACATCCCATGTCGTCATACATTACGCGCACATCAAGACCCGCCTGCGCCTTTCTTTCCAAAATGTTTAAAATGGAATTGAGCATCAATCCTTCTTTAAGAATAAAAAATTCAAGAAAGATATAATGTTC
>JGI24695J34938_10003512_pt1 | contig 10887 bp, 5 predicted proteins | sample TergutCo191P3_FD_34938 | JGI IMG/M metagenome (IMG submission 34938) | reverse complement strand
GAGTTCTTCGGAAAGCTCTGATACGGCGCCTGCCAGCGATAAAACAGGACCGTAATATGTTACGCGCCCCATTAAAAGCACGCCGCCTTTTCCGGACAGCGGAAAAGAAAAATTAAAATTCGCGGCGCTTGTATTTACGCTTAATTCATACTGGGTGTCTGTCGGCGACGGATTTTTGGAAGTAATATCTAAAAGACCGGAAATCGTATGCCCGTAACGGGTGGAAAAAACTCCGTGCGACAGCTGCGCGCTTTGCACCATGCGCGGATCAAAAATTGAAAAAGTGCTTCCCCAAAAAAAAGGATTGTTTATATAAAAACCGTTTAACGATGCGTTCATGTCTCCCGGATAACCTCCGCGGATACTCGGCTGTGCGTTAAGAAAACCTGTGTAACTAACGCCGGGAAGAAGCCTTATTGTGCTCATAACATCTTCGATAATGCCGATTTCCCCTGTTTGCGCGATTTCTCTTTCGCTTACCGCGATGCTGCGGCCTGTTCTGGTTTCGCCGGAATCGGGTCTTACAGCTTCTATTACAAGTTCTCTTCCCTGCATAACGCTGCCTGCAAGATGAAGAAATACAGTAAAAGTGTTTCCCGTAACAGGAATAATAAGGACTCCTGTTTCATATCCGGGATAAGCCGCGTTTACTATTATCTGCCTGTTATCAGGAATTTCGATTAACGCTCTTCCGTTTCTGTCGCTGATATACTGTATTCCTTCTCTTGTGCGTATAACAGCCCCTTCAAGGGGAATGTCAAGATCGAAATCCATTACAATAACAGTAACATCCCTGGCAAAAATAGGGAGAGACGCGGATATCATCATCGTTATTAATAATAATTTTTTAAAATGAAAACGCATAAAAGCTCCTGTTTATTTAAAATTTTTATTCTTTGTCATTACCGGTAAGGAGCATGTTTAATTCGTCAATCATTTCTGTCAATCCTCCCGCCGAAGAAGTCGCGACTCTGGTAGACTGAATAAAATTGGAAAGACCTTTGGAAATATCCGCAATCGCAGTGTTGATATGTTCAGTCGATTTTTGCTGCTTTTGCGTCGATACAGTGATAGTCTGCGCCTGATTCGACGTAATTTCCGCGCCCGATCGAATTTCGCGGAAAATATCTTCGAGTTCTTTAATAAGGTTGTTTCCTTCGGTAATTTTATCCGCGCTCTCTTCGCTGGAAATTATTAAAGATGACGATGAATTTTGGATTTCTTCAACCTGCTGGCGAATCTGCCTTGTAAGGGATGCGATATCGTCAGCGAGCCTGTTTACTTCGCTTGCTACAACCGCGAACCGCTTGCCGCGATCTCCGGCGCTTGCGGCTTCTAAAGCGGCGTTAAACGCAATAACTTTAGTCTGATCCGTGATGGTATTAATATTTTTTACTATGTCGCGTATTTTTGAAATTTTATTTCCGAGCGTAATGATTCCCGAGATTACACCGTCGTTTTTATTTTTTATGTTTTCAAGCTGATCGACATTGCGCTCAAGAATCGAAAAACCGTGAATGACATCCGTTTCCATTTTTGAGGCGATTGTCGCAACGCTTGATGTCTTCTCTGAAATTTCTCCGGCTATATGAGTGTTTTCGTTTATAGTGCTTTCTATTTCCTGTATGCTTGCCGCCTGATTATTTGCCGTAGAATAAATATCTTTTGACGAAAGGAAAATTTCGTCTGTTGATTTTCTGATCGCTTGTGCAATGGATTTGGATTTTTCCACAATCGAAAAAGAAGCGCAGGCGGCGGCGGCTTGAGTCTCTATAGTGTTTTTAAACAATGTAAGATGACGCTTGCATGCTAATCCGGAAATCGCTCCGGCGACAAACATCGCGATCATTCTGAAAGATTCGTTATAAATCGGAAAGCTTAAAGGAAGTTCCCTGCTGCCGTAAATAAAAAAGTAAGGCAAATCCAATACGTCAGCGTTCGCGATAACCATGATCATGTAACAGATGCCGGAAAAAATCCCGGAAAAAAACGCGCACGGAACGCTGTAACGGAATGATCCTGCCATTATCAAAACAATATAGAATAGAGCCTGCACCGAAAGGAAAGCGATGGGAGGGGAAAGTTCGGGATAAGTGCATCCTGTCCAAATCGCGGCGGTAATTATGAGAGGATCGAGAATAACGCAGACATATTTAAAAATTCCCGGAAGCGAATTTCTTCTTCTTAAATATATATATATAATTACAGAATAAATAAAAAATCCAACCGTAAAAAAATACGCGCGCAAAGGAAAATGCCGCATACCGTCAAGCGCACGCAGAAATGAAACAGCCGCTACGCTGACAACAAAAATAATTCCAAGCGCAAAACGGAATTTGTTAATCAACCTTTCTCCAAGATACTCGTCATAGCTGATCTTTTCGTTTAATACCGCATTAGTCATTTTTCTACCTCTGTATATATTATTTTTCTAAAAGCGTAATAACGCCGTCCCAGTCATCCGCAGGAGGCGAGTTTAAAAAATTTTCTGTACGTTCCAGATAAAGCCTTGAAAGGAAATCGGAACTTTCGGCTTCCAGGGCTTTAATAAAATATTCTTTTGCGAGTTTCCATTCGCGCATGTAAAAAACCTGAATTCCTTTATTATAATTTGAAAGAGTTACGCGGTTTATTAATAAGCTTGGAACCGTGGGAATATCCGAAATTTCTCCGGAACGCAGTTTTTTGCTTTCAGCTCCGGTAAATCCCGAATAAACCGTATATATACCGATTGATTTATTTTTTCCTTTAACGCGCACATCGTCGATTTTCCGGAAAATTAATTTTTCTTTTGCGGCTTCGTAAACATTTTCCGAAACAATAATCGGATGATGGTAAATTTTTGTAAGGCTTTCGATTCGGGAAGCGATATTAACAGTGTCGCCGATTATCGTATAATCCATTTTATTCTGAAACCCGATATTTCCCAAAATACATTTGCCGCAGTTTATTCCGATTCCAATATTTATTTTTTCTATCGACAATAATCTGCAGGCTTCATTAATTGTTTCCATTGCGTTTAACATTTTTAACGCGGCTCTTATCGCGTTCTCAGGGGAATTATCCTGCGTATGAAAAGCGCCGAATAAAGCCATTATAGCGTCTCCGATAAATTTATCGATGTGTCCGCCTTCAGAAATTATTTCGCTGCCCATTTTTGAAAAATAATTATTTAAAAAATCAACAACGGTCTGCGCGTCATAATGCTCGGAAAATTCCGTAAAATTCCTGATATCGCTGAATAAAACGGATATATTTCTGGTTTCGCTCATCTGAACTTTTTTTGTTGTGTCGTTAATAATATCGTCCATAACATCAGCAGGCACATAACGCGCAAAAGCTGTCCGGGTGTTTTTTTGAAGCTCATGAATTTCATTCATGGAAAGAGAATTGGAAATAACCGGCGCGGCAGCTCCTGTGAATACTGTAATATTTTCCATTATGCCGGCGGAAAAATAATCATTAATTGAATTTCCTATATGAAGCGAAGCGAATATTTCTCCGCCGATTTTTAGCGGAAAAGACGCGTAGGATAAAATAGTTTTTTTATTTTCGCCTTCTTCGCTAAAATTAATTATATTGCCGGAAGTAAAATTAAAATCCGAAAAAAGTTTCTTAAAATCGGACAGGCTTATTCCTTTAAAACTGTCAAAAGTTTCTTTTGTAAATCCGGCGAAATTTACGGAGTATGTATGCAGAATGCGGTTATTTCCGCGGATCAAAAGAGTGATAATTCCGGCTTCGCAGATTGTATGCAGTAAATCAAAAATCCCTCGGATAACATCGTTCATTGAATGAATCTTGCTTGATAATTCCGCAAGCAGCCCTATTATTGTTGTTTGAAACAATTTATTATCAAGAAGATTATTTACGATTTCTATGATTGAATCGTCATTTATTTTTCTGCCTTCTTTTTCTATCATGTCAAAATTGATTTCTTCGGATGACGATAAAATATTATCAACAGCGTTAAGCAACAGAGTGATATTATCGGGGGATTTTTCCAAATAAAAATCTGCTCCTGTCTGTTCAGCCCAGAACTTGTCTTTTATTTCGTTTAACGATGTAAACATTATAACTGGAATTGTTTTGGTATTTTTTCTTGATTTTAAAAGCCGCGTTACCTGATAACCTTTAAATAAGGGCATTTCGATATCGGTGATTATAAGATGAGGCAAAAACGAATATGTTTTTTTAATTCCTTCAAAACCGTTAACGGCTCTTTCCAAAATATATTTTGAAGAATCAAACGATCCTATAAGCATATCGGCGAAAATATCCGAATCTTCCATTATAAGAACACGTTTTTGATTATCACCCATTAAGTCCCCCGATCAATTCCTTTACTGCCTCAAGGAGATTTTGGTTATTAAAAGAATTTTTAACAATATATTTTGACGCTCCAAGCTGAAGGGCTCTTTCCTGTTCTTCTTCGACAGAGATCGAGGAAATTACAATAATAGGAATATTCAAAAGCTCCTCGTTCTTTTTTAAATTTTCTATAAGCATAAATCCGTCCATAACAGGCATGTTTAAATCGGTTAATATTAAATCATAGTGTTTTTGTTTCGCCATTTTAAGAGCCTGCGCTCCGTCAGATGCCGAGTCTGTAATATATCCTTCGGACATTAAAATTTCGCATTCGATTTCGCGGGTTGGAAGAGAATCATCGACAACAAGAATTGATTTGCGAAGTTTTTCAAATTCGATGCTGCGGTTTTTAATTTCGAATGTTTTAATTCTTTTTGCCATTTTTATAACGGTAGGAATATGAAGTACGCTGATCATTTCATAATCTTCGTTAAGTACGATTCCGGAAAAAACATTTAATTTTTCCATAATGCCGGGCATTGATTTTAATATGACAGATCTCATGCTGTCGATATTATCTACCGCAAGAGCCGCGACATCGTCATAAGAACGGATAATTACAATAAATAAAATGTCCTGAGAATTTACCTGCTCTTCCTTTATTTGTAAAATTTGATTTAGATAAAAAAGTTTTATTATACGATCATTGTATTTAATTTCCGGGCGGTCCACAACAGTTATTATTTCGCGCCTGTTTAAAAGCAGAATGTTGTCAACAAAATTCGCAGGTATGATAAATTTCATTTTACCGCATTCAATAGGGAATCCCATTAAAGCGGCAATCGAAAGCGGTACCATAATTGTAAACGTTGTTCCGTATCCGTGAGAACTTTCTACGACGATGCTGCCTTTCAATGTTTCGATGCTTTCGCGGACAACATCCATTCCTACTCCTCTTCCAGAAACATTACTTACATTTCCCGATGTAGAAAATCCGCTTTGGAAAATAAAATTTGTAAGATCTTCCCTGGAAAGTTCTTCCGCAGCAGCGGCGGATACAAAACCTTCTCTTACAACTTTTTTCCTGATCTTTTCGATATCTATTCCTCTTCCGTCATCGGAAATTATTATTTTCATGTTTCCGCTTTCGCGCGAACAAATAATCGATAAATTTCCGATTTCATTTTTTCCTGCCGCCAATCTTTCCCGGGGAGTTTCGAGCCCGTGATCTATAGCGTTACGCACCATGTGCATGATTACTTCGGAAAGAGCTTCGATTATATTTTTGTCTATTTCGTTATCTTTGCCTTCGATATTTAAACGCGCTTTTTTACCGAGTTCTCCGGAAACCTGATACACATAACGCGGATAATTATCAAGAATAGTAGAAATAGGTAAAGTTCGAAGCGATATAACGCTGTCGTATGAGCTTCTGATATAATTTCCGGCATCGATGGAATAATTGCGCAGCGCGGAATTTAATTTATCGCTCATGCGTTCAAGTTTTCTAAAGTCAGATAATAGAGCAGTATCAAATTTTTTATTATCTCTTATAATCTTGGAAAATTCTTTAATCATACTGCTGATTAACATACTGTCCTGCGAAATGCTTTTTGCCGTAATTTCCAAAAACTGAAGAGTAGCGATGCTTTTAATAATACCGTCAATTTTTTCGATGGACAAACGTATAGTTTCGGTTTTAGAATCTTTTTGTTGTTTTGAAGGATGAATTTGTTTATCATCGTTTAATACAGAATGATTCAATTCATTATCGTTTTGATTAGGATTTTCGGCTTTTTCATTTTTATGTTTTAAATTAATACCTGACACGCTGCTGCTAATAGACGTTTCGGGCAGGGAATATTCTTCGTTAGACGCAAGTAAACTTAAATTCTTTACATGTTCATAAATTTCTATTTCGTCATTTTTAGTTTCCAATAAAAGATTAAAACCGCTTTTTAAAAGATCAAGCGAAGATAAAATCAATTTGACGGCGTTTTCGGATAAACCTATACGCTGTTCTCTAAGAGAAACAAATACTCCTTCAAGACTGTGGCTTAATTCCTCGATGCGTTTAAACTCGAGCATTCGTGACGAGCCTTTAAGCGTATGCAAAGCGCGAAGCAGATTCGCAAGATCATCTTCGACAGAAACACCTTCTTTAATATCGAAAAGAAGCGTTTCTATTAGAACAACATTTTCATGACCTTCGTCGAAATATTTTTTTATATATTTTTCTTTGTTAATCGCCATTTTTTTTCTCCTCTGTGTCAGTCAGAAGATCGCCCAGCTTGGAAGTTTTTTTCATTAATTCCCCTGCGGAAGAAGCGGCGGCTTTTATCGATATAATAAAATTTGTTAAACCTTTTGAAATATCGGCAATGGCGGTATTAATCTGTTCTGAAGATTTTAACTGCTTTTGGGTAGAAATTGTTATTGTCTGAGCCTGGTTAGCTGTAATTTCCGCGCCGTTTTTTATATCTTTAAAAATATTTTCGAGTTCTTTAATTAGATTGTTGCCTTCTTTAATTTTATCGGCGCTCTCTTCGCTTGATATTATCAGCGATGCCGACGAACTTTGAATATCATCGGTATTCGCTTTGATCTGCATTGTAAGAGCGGCTATATCGTCGGCAAGGCGGTTTACTTCGCTTGCGACAACTGCAAAACGTCTGCCTTTTTCTTCCGCGCCTGCGGCTTCGAGCGCCGCGTTAAACGCAATTACTTTTGTCTGATCTGTAATTATATTTATGTTTTTTACGATATCGCTGATTTTTGTTATTTTTCCTCCAAGAATAATAATTCCCGAAATTACGCTGTCATTTGTTTTTGTAATATCTTCAAGCTGTTTTACGTTTCGTTCAAGAATAGAAAAACCGTGAATAATATTATTTTCAGTTACAGAAGATATCGACGCGACGCTTGAAGTTTTTTCGGCGATATTAAAAGCGATAGACGCATTTTCCTTTATAGTGCTTTCTATTTCTTGTACGCTTGCCGCCTGATTATTGGCGGTTGTAAAAATATCTTTGGATGATAAAAATATATCGTCTGTTGATTTTTTAATTGTGTCCGCCATAATGCGTGTTTGTTCAACTGTTTTTAAAGCGGTCTTCTCCGAGACAGCCTGAGTTTCTATAAGGCTGTTAAAAAGTTTTAAATGACATTTGCACGCTATTCCGGTAATAAAACCTGTAGCCATCATTGTAAATACGCGGAATAACTCATTATAGATTGGAAAACTAACATTAATGATTTGATTTTCGTACATGAAAAAATACGGAAGATCAAGATTTTTTACGTTAATTAATACAACGGCAAAATAACACAAACCGCCGAAGATGCCGGAAAAATATGCGCAGGATACGCTGTATCTGAACGCGCCTGCCATTATTAACACAAGGAAAAAAAGCGCCCATGTCGAAAGAAATGATATAGCCGGAGCGATGGAAGGATATGTACAGCCTATCCAAATGCTTGCGGAGTGAATCAGCATGTCTAAAATAACGCAGATATATTTATAATATACAGGGACTTTTTTTCTTGTACGAAGATAAAAATAAATAAAAAGAGCGAATATAATATTTATAGTGCAGCATATATAGGCGCGAAACGGAAAATATTCTTTTCCGTTCATATTGTATAATATTGACATTAAAGGAACGCTTATAATAAAAATCAGCGCTACGACAATCCGGAAATTACAAATTATTTTTTCGCCTTCATATTCATCCTGTTTTATTCTTTCCTGTATTTCGGTTTTATTCATGCGGCGCCTCCGAAATATTTTTGCCTGTATCCTGCGCGTCATTATTTCTTCCGTCTGACAGAATGTCACCTAATTCCGTTATTAATTTTGTTAGATCCCCGGCAGATGATTTTGCAATTTCAGTTGACCGGATGAATTCGGCAAGTCCATTTGATATATCGGCGATTGCCGTATTAATCTGTTCTGTGGTTTTTTGCTGCTGCCTGCTTGACAAAGTAATTGTCTGCGCTTCATCCGCGGTATTTTCCGCGCCGTTTTTTATTTCGCGGAAAATATTTTCCAGCTCTTTAATCAATAGATTACCGGCTTTTATTTTAACCGCGCTTTCTCTGCTGATTGTAATTAATGATGATGAAGAGCCGTGAATGTCGTCGGCTTGTCTGCGTATTTGTTTTGTTAAAGACGCGATATCATCTGCAAGCCTGTTTACTTCACTTGAAACAACGGAAAAACGCCTGCCGTATTCCTTTGCGCTTGCGGCTTCCAGAGAAGCGTTAAACGCAATAACTTTGGTTTGATCTGTTATCGCGTTAATAGATTCGATTATATCGCGTATTTTTGAAATTTTGCCGCTAAGATCAATAATTCCGTAAATAACGCTGTCATTTTTAATTTTAATTTCTTCCATCTGTTCTACATTGCGCTCAAGGAGAGAAAAACTTTTGTTTACGTCTTCCTCGGTTTTTACCGCGATGGAAGCGACGCCGCTTGTTTTTTCCGCTATTTCTCCCGCTATCTGTGAATTTTCTCCGATGGTGGATTTTATTTCCTGAATGCTTGCAGCCTGTCTGTTAGCTGTAGAAAATATTTCGCTTGAAGAAAGAAAAATATCTTCGGTTGATTTTTTTAATAATTCCGCCATCTCTTCTGTTTCTTTTATTATTTTTGCCGTTGTTTTTGAAGCTTCCGATCGGCTTTCTATAATGCCGCTGAAAAGTTTTAAATGGCGTTTGCTTGCGAATCCTGCGATAAAACCCGCTACAATCATTGAAATAACGCGGAATGATTCAGTTGAAAGCGAAAAACTTACATCGAAGGTTGTACCGTCTAAAATAAAATGATAAGGAAGATCGAGCGAATCAGCGCGGAGGATTACGACGAGCAAATAACAAAGACCTGCATAAATACCGGAAAAAACAGCGCAGCGTACACGGAATCTGAAAGCTCCAGTTAAAATTAAAATAAAATAGAATAACGCCCAAATTGAAATATATGAAACGGGAGGACTAAGGAGAGGATAACCGCAGGCTGCATAAATGCTTACGCTGATAATAGTCATATCAAAAAATACGCAGATATATTTAAACGAAGCATGAATTATTTTCTTTTTTCGCAGATAAAAAAATAAAATAACAGAGAATAAAAGAAGAATATTATTTGTAATAAATATATAAGAAGGAACAGGAGAAGCTTCACGGATATTGCGCAAAACCTGTAAAAGGAAAGTAACGCCTGAATAAAGAACTGCCGTAATAAACCGGAATTTATTGATCAATTTTTCGGCTTCTAATTCATCTTTTCTGATTTTTGTAAATATTAATTTGTTTAAAATCATATATGGATGTCCGTTAGATGATATTTTTCGAGCATTTCCTTAAGCTCCCTTGACATATTATTAAGTTTTTCTATTGTAGAAGACGTTATATGAGTAGCTGATACAAACTGATTGACGCCCAAAGAAATTTCTTTTAACGCCGAGAATACATGCATGGAAGCTTGTTCCTGCTGTTTGCTGAGGCTTGATATCTGGCGCGATCTGATGGCTACATTCTGCGAAACTTCTACAATGTTTTCAAAAACTTCTTTTTGTTCAACCATCCTGTTATAACCTGTATCAATGGCGCGCGTTCCGCTGTTAGCTTCGGTTAAAAGCATGTTCGAAGCGTCCTGCAGCTCGGAAATTCTCTCTTTAATTTCAGATGCGGACTCGACAACATTATCCGCAAATCGCCGAATCTCGGAAGCGACCACAGAAAATCTGATTCCGGCTTCGCCGGATGATGACGCTTCAAGAGCAGCGTTAAACGCAATTAATTTTGTCTGATCGGCGATTGTATCAATTAGTTTTATTGATTCGTCTATTCCGGAAAGCATGTCGGTTAAATTTCTGATTATCTCTATAATTTTTGCGTTTTGATTTCGAATATCAAGCATCATAGATTCGTTATCATCGCGCAGACTGGCTCCGCGGCGGCTTAATTCCTGTGTATGCAGCGCAAGCGCCGCGACTTCTTCAGTTTTTTCCGAAGCCTGAGACGAAAGATTTTTATTGTTTTCCATTGTGCTTACTATTTCCGCTACGCTAGAAGACTGCTGGTTGGCGGTTGATGTTATCTGCTGCGATGACGAAGAAAGTTCCTGAACCGATGATGAAACCATTGCGGCATTATTATTAAATGTTGTAAAAGTCATCTGAAGTTTTTTCATGAAAGAGTTTAACATCATCATAAACTCGCCCAATTCATCATTGGAAACCGCTTCTATATTTACAGCCAAATTATTTTTATTTAATTGATTAAACACCATACCCATGTTGTCTGTAGATCTGCGGATGCTTTTTGTCGTCATAATTATAATTAAAAAAGCAATAGTCATCGCGAAAACAGCGGCGGCTAAAGACAAAAACAGCCTGAGCCTGTAAGAAGAAATTCTGTGGCGGATTAAAGATTCAAGCCTGTCAAAGGAAGCAATCTGCAGCCTGTAAGTGGCGTTATTCGCCTGTCCCGACGCTTCATAAAGACCCTGAAGCTGCATGGGAGTAATTTCTGATTGGTTTATAATTTCGTTAACAGTTTCTGAAAAATATG
>JGI24695J34938_10003510_pt1 | contig 10892 bp, 9 predicted proteins | sample TergutCo191P3_FD_34938 | JGI IMG/M metagenome (IMG submission 34938) | reverse complement strand
CCTAAATGATTTAGCATTTGTTTTCTCCAATATATCAATAGTATTTTCTTTTCATTCTTTTGTCAATATATTTAACAATCTTAGGGAGCATTGCACATAACTACCTGTAGATGAATTCCTTTAATATTACAAAAAAAGAAAATAAATGAATTCATCATAACATCAAAACATCAATCTTTAAACAAATCTAACTTCGTTTTATATCAAAATATTGGATATAAAATGAATGAAAATTTCTTACATAAAGCGCGAAAAATCAACACTCTCTATGTGAGTGGATACTTTTTGATGAGTTGTTAATTTTTTATATATGTGCTATAGTAAGATATTGTAAGTTTTTTTTTCAAATCAGCCTTAAATAAGAATAAAAACAATGTTATGGAGACATTAATGACTATCGCGTATCTTTTCCGGGAGGGTGATATTGCCTGGATTCCTTTTTTGACTTATGAAAAAAGGATTTTTTCTAATCTTTTAAAACGCGGAGGGATTTGGGATGAAGATAGGTTTATATTCATTTTCAATAATGGAATAAATCCGCGATCACTAAATGAAATTATCAATATTGTTTGTGTGATAACCATCAATAAATATAAAAATAATAATTCGTATCAAATTTATTATTATGGTTTATCAGAAAACGCCTGTAAATATAATATTTCTTTTTCCGCATTGTCCTTGGAGCAGAATAATGATTTGCCTGAAACAAAAATAATCAATAAAGAAATCGCGTCTAATTATTTTTCCGATCATTGGTGTCAGAAACTTATCAACGAAACGCGTTCAAGAAAATACAGCGTTAAAACACAGGACGCGTATGTTTATTTTAATAAAAAAATTTGTTTAACTCTTAAAAAAAAACCGGAAGATATTGACGCTGAAGATGTAAAAAAATTTTTAGCGTTTATGGAAAATGATAAAAATTATTCCGCTTCCTCCTTAAATCTTTCAATCAGCGCTTTAAAATTTTTCTATAATAATGTTATTAAAAGCGGTATAGTTAAAGATCAAAAACGCCCGAATCAGGATAAAAGTCTTCCTATGATACTTTCATCAGAAGAAATAAAAAAAGTTTTAAACATGATAAAAAATCCAAAGCACAGGCTGCTTATAATGCTCGTTTATTCTTCAGGGCTTCGGGTTAATGAAGTTGTGACATTAAAAAAAGAACATATTGATTTATCGCGCAAGGTTATTTTTGTTAAATCAGGCAAGGGCAGAAAAGATCGATATACAATGTTATCCGATAAGGCGGCTTTTTTCATTAATAAATATTTTGAATGTTTTAATATCGACAATTGGATTTTTCCGGGTCAGAAAGAAGAGAAACATCTTTCTGTCAGAGCTGCTCAGCATATTTTTAACAACGCGGTAAAAAAAGCCTCAATAGATAAAAAAATATCGATACATAATCTGCGTCACACTTTCGCGACGCATCTTCTGGAAACCGGCATAGACATTCGTTATATTCAATCGCTTTTGGGTCACGCCAGTCTGCGCACGACAGAACGTTATACGCGTGTAGCTAAACGTAATGTGCTCAGTATAAAAAGCCCGCTGGATTCTATCTGATACTTTTTAAAAAAAATATTTTTAACCACAATTCAAACAAGCTCTGTAATCCGCGACATTTTCCAGTTTAATACAGCGCGGGCAGTTTATCAAGAGTTATGCCGTAATCATTGTTATACGCGGCTTTTAATTCCTCATGGCTTGTAACGTTCTGTCCGCAGATACTTTTGCTCCATGTCATAAACCAAGTCCATGGAACGCGGGTTTTGGAAAGCAGAGAAACGCCGGGGACAGGTCCTGTTTCACCTAACGCTGTGATTTTATCCGCTTTTGTAATCGATACAAGCTCATTGTGCTGCTCCTTATAATCGCCGTGGGTATGTTCCTTTAAATAAACATCGCGCGAAATTACATCGCAAAAATCATCGCCTACATAGCCTTCGGCAAGAGGGCAGTTCCACACCCAGATTAAATTATCAAGTTTATGAACATTGACAAATCTTTTATACATTTCAAGATACAAATCTCTGGCGACCTCTGGTCCTTTGCTTCCCCACCAAAACCATTTGCCTTCGGCTTCATGGAAAGGGCGCCACAAAATCGGAACATTCTTTTCGCGGAACGGAAGAAGAAGCTCCGCCATTTTATCCATGTCGCTAAAAAAAGCCTCGCGTTCCTTCGCGCCTTCTTCCAGCGCGAGGCGAGCGTCAAATGAGGTTTTTTCCTGATAAAAAGCTTTACCCTTTCCGTAAAGAGGCGAAAACCAGTGCCATGTAAAAGTGATGATGCCTTTATTTCGCGCCCACTGCCATGCCTTATCAAGAGTGTTTTTATTTTCCTCAACTTCGGTTAAACATTCTTCATCGCTTTCTTCATAATTAATATTGGGAGAGTACGCTAAAAGCTCAAAGCCGCAGAGCGCTGGAAGTTTGCCTGTAACGTTTTTTATATACGCTAATTCTTCCTGAGGAATTGTCTGCGTGTGCTGACCTAAAAGAATTCCATTTCCGCGAAGACCCGAAAGATAATCCAGTAAATTACGCGCCTGCGGCGAAGCGTTTTGGTTGCATGGTTTATAATTATTCATGTTATAATGATCAATCAAAAATAATTAATTTGCAAGGCGGTTAATATGAGTAAATATATTTTATCTCTGGATCAGGGGACGACAAGCTCCCGCGCTATTCTTTTTGATTACGCGCAAAACATCATCGCGCAGGAACAAAAGGAGTTCGCTCAAATTTACCCGAAAGAAGGATGGGTAGAGCACGATCCTATGGAGATTCTCTCATCGCAATACACTGTAATGAACGATATGATCGTAAAAAATAAAATCGATGTAAAAGACATCGCCGCGATTGGAATTACTAACCAGCGCGAGACAACAATCCTGTGGGATAAAATAACAGGCAAGCCTGTTTACAACGCGATTGTCTGGCAGTGCAGGAGAACATCCTCAATTATCGATGAGCTTATTAAAAATGGTCTGACAGATCACATAACAAAGACGACAGGGCTCATTCCCGACGCGTATTTTTCCGGCGCCAAAATTAAATGGATTTTAGATAATGTAAGCGGCGCGAGGGAGAAAGCGGAAAAAGGAGAAATACTTTTTGGCACGGTCGATACCTGGCTTATCTGGAATCTTTCTGGCGGCAAGGCGCATGTGACGGATTACACAAACGCGAGCCGCACAATGATTTATGATATTCACAATCTTGACTGGGACGACAGGCTTTTAAAAGCCCTCGATATTCCGCGGGTGATGCTTCCTCTGGCGCTGCCTTCGGGGGTTCATTTCGCGGACGCGGTTTATTCAGGAATAAATATTCCGATCGCTGGCTGCGCTGGCGATCAACAGGCGGCTTTATTCGGTCAGCGCTGTTTTGAGAAAGGGGACGCGAAGTGCACATATGGCACGGGCTGCTTCCTCCTTGTCAACACAGGCAAAGACGCGCTCGCGAGCGCTAACGGCTTACTGACAACAATTACCGCGGGTTTTGACAAAAACGTGTGTTACGCGCTAGAAGGCTCGGTCTTTACCGGGGGAGCTGTTATCCAATGGCTGCGCGATGAAATGCGGATAATCACAGACAGCGCGGACAGCGGATATTTCGCCGGTAAAGTCAGCGATTCAGGGGGTGTTTATCTTGTTCCGGCTTTCACGGGTCTTGGCGCGCCATATTGGGACATGTACGCCCGGGGCTGCATCATCGGCATAACCCGCGGCACAAAACGCGCGCACATTATAAGGGCGGCGGAGGAGTCAATCGCGTTTCAGGTGATGGATCTTTTAAACGCGATGGAATGCGATTTGGGCGTTAAAATGAAAGAGCTTAAAGTTGACGGAGGAGCGTGCGGGGATAATTTTTTAATGCAGTTTCAGTCTGATGTCTGCCGCGCCGACATTATCCGGCCTGTTGTAAGGGAAACTACAGCCCTTGGAGCCGCGTGCCTGGCGGGTCTTTCAACAGGTTTTTGGAAAGACATCGATGATATAAAAACAAATTGGCGTAAAGACGCGGTTTTTAACCCCCTGATGGAGAATTCAAAACGCGATCAGCTTGTCAATAACTGGCGCAAAGCGGTAGAGCGCAGCCGTAATTGGGCGCGCGGCGAGGGATAGTTAATTAATCGAGGCTTTTCCAAAACTTTCGAACCGCAGGTTCGCGTTTTTGGAAAAGCTACTTTAGATTTCAATCATCTTGAATTTTATTTATTAATTTGTTATTTTAAAATAAAAGCCATGAAATACTTCAACCCCACAAATCTTGCGATTATTTCCTGTCCGGGCGGAGAAGTATTCGCCGATGAAGTAATCAGCCATCTTCGCCATAAATACCATCACAGTAAAAAACAAAACGCTGAAGCGATTGCGAGGCAGTATAACACCACTATCGAGCAGGCGAATCTTCAAATCGACCTGATAAATAAAGTTGTTTTAAGAGGAGCGACTCATCAAAGCGGAACGGAAAAAAACCAAAGCGTTTTTAAAGTCCCTGTAAAGTTCACGCAGTTTCCAAACGGAGAGGTAAAAGCCGAAATCCTTGAGTCGATCCGAGGCAAGGATGTGTACATCTTTCAGGATGTTGAAAACCGCTATCCTGTTAAATTCGCGGCGGGCATTGTGACAAATCTTTCAACTAACGATCATTTAATGACGATTTTCGTTACAATCGACGCCGCGATGCAGGCGGGCGCGCAGCGAATCATTTTGGTGATTCCAAATTATCCTTACGCGCGCCAGCATAAAGCAAAGGGCAGGGAAGGGCTTGCCGCCGCCCGTATCGCCAGGATTTTTGAAAACCTCGGGGTAGATCACATCATCACCTTGGATATTCATTCAAGGGACATTACAAACGCTTTCCATAAAATGCGCTTGGAGAACCTTCACGCGAGCTATCAGATTATTCAAACTTTATTAAAAATGGACGGAATTTTAAACGATGACTTTGTTGTTGTATCGCCTGATACCGGAGCTGTCGACAGAAATAAATTTTACGCGTCATCTTTAAAAAAACCCCTCGCGCTTCTTTACAAGGAAAGGGATTATTCGAAAATTTCCAAAGACGCGGCTCAGTCAAATATTTCGCAGATTCGCCTTTTGGGAAACGTTAAAGACAAAACTGTATTCATGGCGGATGACATGCTTGGCACAGGCGGTACTTTAATAAAAGGCATGAGGCTTTTAAAGGAAAACGGCGCGAGGAGAATTATTTGCGCGATAAGCCTTCCCTTGTTTTCAGGTAACGCAATTTCCCATTTTGACGAAGCTTACAAAGAAGGGCTTTTTTACAGAATCATCGGGACAAACGCCGTTTATCAGGAAGAAGTTTTAAAGCGCGAATGGTTTGTAAATGTTAACATAACGCGCCTTTTCGCCCATGTTATTTCGCGCCTTCATCAAAACCAGTCTGTTTCAAGTCTTTTAGACAACGCCGGCATCATCAACCGCCTGTTATCATTAAAAACCTTTGAGCCTCAGAATGAGCTTCCGTTTCATAATAGTGAAAGTGAGTAATTTATTTTTTTAAAATTCGGCGTTTTATATAAAAAAAACCGCCTGGCGGACAGCCGGACGGTTTCTTCGTGACACTAAATAAATGACGATTACTTTTTGGTTTTTCCTTTTGGTTTAGCCTTCGCGGCAGGTTTTTTGGCTGTCGCTTTTTTCGCGGCGGCAGGTTTTTTCGCTGCCGTAGTTTTCGCCGCTGGTTTTTTTACAGCCGGCGTTTTTTTCTTCTGCTTGGCGTATTTTCGATTAAGATCAGCTTGATAATCGCAGCAATCCGCGCAAAGAGTATAACCCTTCTTTACTTTGCCTCCGCAGCGCGGACATTTTCCCGATGCTATGCGATTATTATACCTTTCTTTGCGCTGCTCGTTGATTTGTTCCCTGTGCGCCTCGCGGTACTTACGCTGTCTCTCTCTGTTTGCCTCACGAGTCTTTGCGTCTGTCATTCATTCTCTCCTTTTTGCCTAAATATCCGCTAGTGTAGCATAATATTAATTATTTGTATATAGTTATTATTTAATATATAAAATTTCAGGTAATTCATGGATTTTTTTTTAAAGTTAGACGCGAGAGTTAAATTTTTTTTTATTTTTCTGCTAACGCTCGCGGTTTTTTTTGTTGATAAGCTTCCGGCGGCAGCGTGCCTATTAATTTCATTTACCGTTATTCGATTAGTATCGCGGGTTCCTTTTAACGGCGTTTTTTTTATTAAAAATCTTACATTGTTAGCGGCAATCATAATTGTAACGCAAATGATTTTCGCTCCGGGTGAATCTTTCATAATAAAGCCATTGTTTCCAGAAAATTTTCCAATTCTTGGAGGTCTTGGTTCATTAAAATGGGAGGGGTTGATTCTTGGCGTAGTTATTGTTCTGCGTCTTTTCGCTCTTTTTATTCTGCTGCCTGTTTTTTCACAGACGACGCCTCCCGAAAAAATAGCGTCGGGTCTTTGCTCGGCGGGAATAAATTACCGCGAAGCGTTTATCATAACGACAGCTTTTAATCTTGTTTTTTTGTTTAAGGAAGAAGCTCTGGTAATTATGAACGCGCAAAGGCTTCGCGGAACGCGTAAATTCGGGATTAAAGCCGCCTGCGCTCTTTTGGTTCCGCTTTTGTTAGGCGCTATGAAGAAAGCCCGCCGTTCTTCTGTTGTTATGGACTGCCGCGCGTTCGGATTGTATAAAACAAGAACGTGGACGGACAACAACGCGTTATCAGGCGGCGAAGCGCGGGGAATGGATTTTGTTTTTTGTTTTTTTACAATAATTTTGTTTACCGGAATCATTTTATTAAATTATTTTATATGATAACGCCGTGGAAATAATTTGTTTTAGTAATGTCTGTTATAAATATCCTCAATCAGATAAATACGCGCTTAACAATATCAGTTTATCCGTTGAAAAAGGCGAATTCTTAGCTGTTATGGGCAAAAACGGAAGCGGTAAATCTACTTTTTGCGCTATAATAAACGGGATTATTCCTCATTTATATGGCGGCAGTTTAGAAGGCTCAGTTATTGTCGATGGTATTCGCGTAATTGAAAGTTCAGTTCCTGAGCTTTCGCGGATAGCGGGAATTGTTTTGGACGATCCTGACGCTCAGCTTTTCACATCCTCGGTTTACAATGAAGCCGCTTTCGGTCCTGAGAATCTTCTGCTGCCAGAAACTGAAGTAAAACAGAGGGTGAAAGAGGCTCTTCGCGCGGCAGGTCTTACAGGTTTTGAAGACAGGAAACCTTCAACCCTGTCAGGCGGCGAAAAGCAGCGCCTCTCCATCGCGGCTGTCCTCGCTATGAAAAGCAAAATCCTTGTCCTTGACGATCCATTCTGCCGCCTTGATCCTGACGGAGTTCAGGAAGTAATGTCTGTTTTAAATAATTTAAAAATTCAACATGGAATTACAATCATCGCAGCCTGCGGCGAAAGCGAAATAATGATAAAATACGCGGACAGGGTATTAATTTTGAATAACGGCGGCATCGCGGCTCTTGATAAAGCGAAGGGGGTGTTAGCTGACACAGAATTGCTTGAGTCAAACGGCGTTCAGCCTGTAGCGATAAATAAATATTATAGCGCGCCTTTTAGCGCTTTCACGCCTCGCGATAAAAATAAAAAAGAAGCTGTTAAAATTTGTAATTTTGGCTATTCATATCCAAACGGCGGGGGAATAAATAACATAAATTTAACTATTTACGATAATGACTTCGCCGCGATTATCGGCAAAAACGGCTGCGGCAAAACAACTTTATTAAAAAGCGTCACAGGGCTTTCGCGCCCGTACTCAGGCGAAATTTTTATCCGCGGCAGAAATATTAAAAAATTATCAATCGCGGAAATTTCAAAGGACATCGGCTTTGTTATGCAAAACCCCGATACTCAGCTTTTTACCGATTCAGTTTATAATGAAGCGGCTTACGCTCTTAAAAACACGCGCTTGCCTGCATCCGAAATTAAAAAACGCGTGGAAGAAGCGCTTCTAAAAACTAGCCTTGAATGTTACGCGAATGAATATCCCCATTCATTAAGCAGGGCTGACAGGGTAAAGACAGTCATTGCCTGCGTTCTTTCGATGAGCGCGCGCGCAAATCCAGGGATTATTTTTTTTGACGAAGCTGACGCCGGCAATGATTACCCTGGTAATACGCGAATAATGAATATAGCCCGCGATCTCCACCTCGCTGGCTGTACAATTATTTTTGTTACGCACAATATGTTTCTCGCGAATCATTACGCGCGCAGAGTGATCAAAATGGAAAAAAACGGTATCATATCCGATTATCAGTTACAAAAGGATGATTAAATGAAAGATAAAACCTATATATTTAAAGCGAAGCTGCCGGTTCATCCCGCGATTATCGCGGTATGGGCGGCAGTAATCGGCGCGGGATATTTGCTTCCGGCTTTTCCGATCTTAGGAACAGGCGGCGCGTTTTCATTTTCTAACGCGCTCTCTCCGTTAGCCGGCGTTTTTTTCGGCCCATTAGCGGGCGCGCTTTGCGCTGCTGTCGGAGGATTAATCGGGAGTTTAATCGCGCCTCATACAGCCTGGATGGGATTCGGCACTTTTATTCTTGGAACTGTTACGGCTTTTACATCAGGATGCGTCGCGTTCGGGAAATGGCCTTGCGTAAAAATTAGCGCTGACGGCAATTTTGTTATCAACGGCGCGATTATTGTTTACATAATTGGCGCGGTTTTATGGTTCACACAGGAGATCGGAAGAAGCGTCATCAGCGTTCCGCTTGTTGTATACGGAATTGGTTTGGCCGCCGCGGTCGCTGGCGTTATTTTATCGCCTGTGTTTTTTAACAGCCAAAAAAAAGTTTTAAGGCTGCCGGCGATTTGGCTGTGTTCTTTCGCGGGTTTAATCGGAGGAGCCTCAATCGGAAACTTTTTCTCGCTTGTTCTGTATAAAGTGCCAAAAGAGATTTGGACAGTTATTACTGTATCGGCTCCTTTGGAACGCGCGGTATTCGCGGCGGCGGCGGCTTTAGCTGGAGCGCCTTTGCTTTTTGGCTTAAATAAGATCGGCGTAAACGCGGGTCCTTTTTTTGACAAAGACGCGGATAAACATGAAGATTGATTTTCATGTTCACATAACGCCTCCGGATATAATCAGCGACTTAAAAAAATACGCGCGTAATGAGCCTTATTTTTCCATGTTGTCGCGAAGTAAAGTTAATAAATTCGCCTCCGCGGAAGATGTCATTATAGCGCTTGAAAAAAATAATTTTGACAGGGCGGTTGTTTTTGGATTCGCTTTCCGCGATATTGGACTCTGCCGTTATGTGAATGATTATGTAATCGAAAAAACAAAACAGTATCCTTGTAAACTTACGGGGTTCGCGGTTACGCCTCCTGTAAAAGACGCCTATAAAGAAATTGAGCGCTGTTATAACGCGGGGTTAAAAGGGGTAGGGGAGCTTTTCCCTGAAGGTCAGGGAATTGATTTAGAAAATAAAAGCTCGTCAAAAACCATAACGCGCGCTTGCGCGGAATTTAACATTCCCCTTTTGCTTCACGCGAATGAAGGCGTAGGGCATTCATACCCCGGAAAAACAAAAACAACATTAAAGCAAATCCAAGCCTTTGTAATGAGTAATCCTGATTTAAAAATAATCCTCGCGCACTTAGGCGGCGGCCTTTTATTTTATGAATCAATGAAAGAAATTAAAATTGGTTTTAAAAATGTCTATTACGATATATCCGCTGCTCCTTTCCTGTACGATTACCGCGTATACAACGTTATAAAAGCCCTTGGCATCGCTGATAAAATTCTCTTCGCGAGCGATTTCCCGATGCTTTCTCCCTCAAGGTATTTAAACGATATTAACAAAAGCGATTTGCCAGAAAATGAAAAAAAATTAATTCTGGGCGATAACGCGGAAAAGCTATTAAACATAAAAATGATGTCGTTCCAAAACTCTGATTAAAAATTTTTATTTATAGATAGTTAATATGGTATGAGCGTATAATCGAATATATTATACAGGCGGGACAGTCCCGCCTATACTATAATTTTGATTACGCGCATATTCCGTATTGGCTATTTGGTAAAAATTATTTTAATACAGTTTTGGAACCTCTTCTTTATTGATTTAATTTGTGTTATATTGAATATATGAATAAAAGAATAAAAACATCCGTATTTACTCTGTTCTTATTTATAACATTTTTTTTTATAACTTTCGACGCCGATGGCGAAGTATTTGAGTTTAAGCATATTGAAGGCGCGCGGTACAGGATTTTATCAGTTGTGGACGAAGCCGTGTTTGTAAACGGGATTTTATCCCACCGTTCCGAGTTGTTAAACCGGATCGCGCTTGAAAATACAGGCGTATCTGACGGCATAGGCGCGTATTCAGCTGTGTTCCAGTCATCAGAGCGTTTATTATATCATTATCAGTATGGCGCGAATACGGCGGCAGGGTATGTATGGAGCAGCGAATATGAATCAGAATTTGTACGCGATAAATTAGGACACCTCGCTATTGATCAGAAATTTTTTATGCCTGTTGTGCGAAATGTCCCTGTGTTTCCCGGTAAATCCCTCGCGGTGGGCGAAAGATGGTATGCGCCCGCTTACGAAGCGCATGATTTTCGCGCCGCTTTCGGCATTGAAGATCCGTATATAATTCCGTTTAACGCGTTTTATCAATATCTTGGAGAGAGGCAGTGGAAAGGAACATCCTATCCGGCGTTCTCTGTAAATTATAATATAGAATCGCGGCCTCCGCCTGTCCTTGGAAGGCTTTATCCTGTGCGCATATCAGGAACATTCAGCCAGATTGTCTACTGGAACCGCGAGATCGGCAAAGAAGCCGCGTACGAGGAAGAGTTTCGCATAACGTTTACCATGTCGGACG
>JGI24695J34938_10003505_pt1 | contig 10900 bp, 4 predicted proteins | sample TergutCo191P3_FD_34938 | JGI IMG/M metagenome (IMG submission 34938) | reverse complement strand
ACACAGGATAATCAGCAATTATCTGAAATTGTATAAATAATAAAATGAGAGGTTGATGTGGATTACGTTAATAATAATGGGCTGTTTTATACAGAGAGTGAGGTTGGTAGTGCCAGAGAGAGAATAATAAGCACGCATGGATTCGTTGAAACGTTAGGCATCTCTAACGCAAATAAAATATTCGGGCAAATGATAACAACAGATTTTCCTAGTATTCGAATGAGGAACGGTCAAATAAAAAATACGAAATTTGTTGGTATAAATATTGAAGAATCCAGTTTTAATGGAACAAAGTTTGAAAGTTCTGTCTTTGATAATTGTCAAATATGCGGCACCAGTATGCAATCCAGCTCATTTATTGAAACAGTGTTTAATGAAACTAATTTATCTGGTAGTAATTTAAGCCAATGTTTCATCACAGATACACATTTTAATAAGGTCAAGATTACAGGTACAACGTTATTACAATCAATTATCGCAAACTCATATTTCGATAGTTGCGAAATTAAAAGTGTCTCATTTGAAAATTGCTTAATTAAAAATACTTATTTTGCAAATATGCGTTTGGCAAATTTGAATTTAGAATTCGCCGAATTTTCTGAGATTTTCTCTAATGATGTAATATTTCCTTTTGCTCAAATGCCTTATGTTTTCGGAGGATTACAATATCTATTTAATACTAATGATAGGGTTTTAGTAACATCTGATAAAAATAAACAGGGAAGCATTTCAATTGATGAATACAGAAGTGCGTTAGATGATTTGAAAATAATCTACTGGGCAAATCAAGAGTATTTTCCGCTTGCTAATGTCTGTGATTGCGCAGGAGACAACGAACTATCGTTTAATATAGTCAATTCTGGGATTTTAGCTGCCATTCAATCCAGAAATTTCAGAATGCTCAAATATTACTGTAAGCTGGCGGCATATCTATCGGCATCCACTCTATCAAAAACTCGAGAGATTTTTAACACAATAGAAAATAGGGTAGTACAAGATTTAACCGAAGATGAATACTATGAATTTTCTTTGCATTATTCCGACATTAGACGGTTGCTTCTTAACAGCCCCAATAGTAATCCTACTATTTCTTTAGAAATATCTACTAATATTGATTCAAAAGACTTTTTACGTTTGACTATTTTACTTGATATTATTGAAGAACTATATGATTTAATTCCCGTTAAGGCGGTTAATAAAAGATTCGAATTGCGTCATAATTCGGATTTCATTGTTGAATTAACAAATTCTCTGCCAGAACCATATCGGTTGATAATGATATGTTTTCTCTTTATTGTTTTTGGATTTTGCGGTGTTATGGAAGTAATAAATAAAATTAAGATGATTTGTCATAACGAAGAGAAAAATAAAAGAGAAGCCGATTTACTCAAGATTGCATTAGCGCAAGAGAGTAGAAATAAAGAATTACATAAATTAGAAGTTGCTGAAAAGCGTATGAAAATTAAGCAAGACAAAGAAAAACATGAGTTAGAAATACAACGCATCAAAGCAGAAACAATAATTACTGATTCTAAAGAAGCCATATTAATAAAACGCAATATCTTACAGGAGAATAATATTGTTCTAAGTTCACCAATAATTATCGGCGATATTTTATTAAGTAAGTTGTTTTTATAGATGTCATAAATTAGCTAATAGTATTGTTACGACAATTATGACAATCTGGTCCCAAAATTTGATTGTTGATTTTACATATTTTATCAGCTTTTTGATATAATTCCATTAACCATGCATTTGAAGGCGGGCATACATCATACATATCTGTTCCAGGCAAAGGGCGAAAGGCAGATATAATTGGTTGAACACCAATTGATGATACTGCTTTTATTCCTTGAAGCAATGATTCCATAGGTTCAAGACCGGCCACAAAAAGTGTTCTGACATTTCCGGTCTTTCCCCAGAGCTTTGTGGCAAGTTGCAATGATTCCATATATCGTTCCAAAGATATTGCTCCTTTCCCCGGCATATATTTTTTCGCTAAACTGCGTTCAAAAATTTCGATATTAAATGCAATTTGCGTTATTCCCACCGATTTCATTCTGTATAGAATGGCTTCGGAATTTATGGGGATGCACATAACATAAATTTCTTTATCAATTATTTCTCTAATAATTTGTGCAATCTCTATTATTTTTTCACTTTCATAATCTGAGGGAGCTGAACCTCCTCCAATAAGGAAATGCTTAAGTTCATTCTTTTTACTGTAATAATTAACAACTTCCCGAATATCATCCAAATTAAAAGCTTCTTCTTTATTAGGTGCATTACAAAAAGCGCATGCCTGTCCAAGCGACTTATATAAGCAAACTTGTTGATGATGGATACGTAGCCGGTCAATCGCCCAAAAAGAACAGGAGTCATAAGGTAATCCAGTACTGGTTTTTAACGGCTTTCCATGTTTATGAAACACGCGAATATTACAAAGCCGCTCCCCATAAAAAGAAAGATAGAGCACTTTATTACTGTCACGCTCTATGTGAAAAGGAGTAAACTTCCCATATTTAATATTAATTGGGCAATTAACTATTGTTCCGTCATCAAGCTCAATATCAATTGAATTATGAACTCCGGTGCAACATATTTTTTTTACTTCTTTTGCATTTTCGGAAAAAGTAATTCCTTGATTTATGAGAGCTATTTTTCGATAAATTGTTGGTTGGGAACAACGTATTTTTTTTTGCTGTTCTTCTGTTAATGAATATAGATTCTGGTGCAGTATGACAGTATTGTCAGCTGAAATACTTGATATTTTGTCTTTAAAAATACATCTGAATAGATATGCTTCCGGTTGACAAATATCAGAGATATTGTATCCGTCCCAAAGAATATCAACGTCGCTTTTATTTAACAAATCATTATTTACAGCGGTCAATACGTTTTTTTCTGTACCATATATGTATGATAATGTACTACCGATTGAGGAAATATCAAATAAATCAACTTTTGGAGCATCTTGATGTTTAAATGCACAAATATTTAATTCAAATAAATTAGGAAGTCTCTTTTTCTTTAGTAAATGTGCAAGGAGGAAGGTTGAAGCTTGAAACCGCGGGTTTGCTTCAATGAGTAATACTTCATCCTTCGAAGCAAGGAAGTCAAAACCGATAATGCCCCGATACCCTAATCCGCGAACTTTTTCAGCGATACTTAAACAAGAGTCCTTCAATTTTTCTTTAATTTTATTTGCTACGTTGCCAAAAGAGCTATAATCGGCTCCTAGGTATAATAGTTTAAGAGCCTGCCGGTGAATTATTTGAATAGAAGGCGGAAATATTAGCACGTCGTTATCAAATATAATTATATTGACATTACAAGGAATAGTATTTTTATAATAATTGGATGCAAGATATTTGTAACCATTATTTATATTTATTTTTTCGGGATACTCCGTATCAAACATGTAAGTTCCGTAGCCGCCAGATGAATGAGTTGCCTGTATTACATATTTACCGGATGAAAGATTCGGTAAATTGTCGCTTCCAGTAAACTCAATAAATGGAACAACCGGCACATAACGTGATGCCCATAATCTGAAATCCACCTTATTATTCAAGAATTCCAATAATGAACAGTCATTAAGACAGACTGTTTTGCTAATTATTTTTTTATTCATGGCAAACACAAATTGCGGATTGTAAAACATCAATTTTGTATCTGTGACATTTATAATTTTACAAATTTCCTCATTAAAAAAATGACCTGGCGAGAAGTTATCCGAATTATAGTTTTCTCTCTTTCCGCGAATAATAGATAAAGAGTGGTTTCCGTTAGTTCCATCACCGCATATAGTTACAGAATGCTCAAAGAAATTATTACTCCAATGAATATCCGACTGCTTAGGACCAACCCAAATCATACTTACTCCTCCATATATTGCGCCAAATACTGATAATTCCATAATTGGGCTTCAATATATTTATTATGTATAAAATAATAATCATGAAAATCTTTTTTATCATTACATTCGACGATATTTATAATTTCCCGCTTATTGAAAACTCGTCTATAAGCATTATTGCTTTCAAGTATATAAGTCATTAAGCTGTCTTTTATAGTAAAGCTTATATCATCCTCTGCTATTTCCGCCAAATTCAATGTTACGGATAAAGTGTCGTGACCATACCATGTGGACATATGAGGACTTTGACCAAATACAAAATAAATTGGGGTCGAGGTAGACGGTTTTCCTCCACCGAGGATAAACTCTTCATATAGCCATTGCTCAGTTTTCATTCTGATTCTCATGTAGAATTTATGTTTCTTGAATCTGTTGAATCCAATTCCCTGCATATTTTGTAGTATACTGATTATTTGTGCTTTTTCTAACTCACTATAGGACATAATATTTCGAAGTTTAGCTGTGTGAGGAGAAAAATAGTGCGTTATGACATAATTATTACTTTCCATGTTTTACAAAACTCCAAGCTCAGTAGATAACAAAGATAATTGCTGATTATCCTGTGTATGATTAACCCAAACCGACTACAGCGACGTAGATATTAAGAGGTCGTTAAACTTGCATAACACTTATTAATGGGAACTTGACCAATAAAAGAAATAACCACAAAATAACCATAAACCATCACCACATATTACCTGTGAAACTTACTATTCTCACAGCCTTTTACAAACAGAGCCGATAATTGGGATTTTTTTTACACTTGTTATATAATCTTTTTTATGATAAAATATCAATTGAGAAATTAAGGAAGAAATGTGTGCCACCTACTAGAGCTGCAACTCCAGTAGGCAAGGTATGGTTCTACTGTAACCACACAATACAGATTCCTCTGCGACACATGATTATTATTATATGATAAATGCGAGCCATTTACAAGTAATAATCCATGTTGTTCTATTAGGGTTCGGCTCTTCGTTTTGTAACGAGGTGTTATGTGTGGAAGCATATTAACATCTCGTTTTTGATTTCTCAAAAAGCCGATCGGCGGCGAAAAAGCCGTCGATTCGGCAAAAAATCAATTTGCCAAACTAATTTTAGATGAGAAAGTGAGTGTGTCGAAAATGATGAACAGAAATATCCAATCCGGAAAAATTATTTTTTGCTTAATAAACTTTGTTTTAATATTTTTACTCGTAGCTTGTTCCGATAACAGCGATACCGTAACCGTGAGCCGCGAAAAAACGTCGGAAGCGACCGATGCCGAACAATCAGCGGGCGAACCGCCGATTACTAACGAAAAAGCAATCTCAGAAGCAACGAATCTCATAATTGCAGAAGCTTCGGCAAAAGATTTTAAGTATGAATATAATGACTCAGTAAATGGAATTGAGATATTAGAGTACATAGGGGACTCAAGTGAAGTACGGATACCGGAAGAGATCGATGGTTATTCGGTTATTAGTATTGGGAACAATGCGTTTCATAATCTGGAAGGGCTCATTAATGTGATTATCCCGGATAGCGTAATCGTTATCGGAGAAACAGCATTTGCCTATTGCTATGATCTTGAAAGCATTACGTTAGGTAATAGTGTTATGGTTATTGGCGGTGCGGCGTTCGCTTTCTGCATGAAGCTTGAAAATTTAAAAATTCCTGAAAGTGTAAAAACGATAGGATATTATGCATTTGCCAATTGTACAGGACTTAAGAGTGTTGTTTTTCCTGATGGTATTATTAATATCATAGATGATTCAGCGTTTTATAATTGCACTGAGCTTATTAATGTAACATATAGAGGGTCAACGTATAGCGTCGTAGAAGATGCGGAAGGCAGAATTGATTTACCGCGAATTTTTTATGATGCTGTTCGCGGAGTACAAGGAGTTTAGGTTGAAACATTGCATTGACTACATCGGTCAATGTAGCGTTCGAAAAGTCTGTAACTTTGATAAAGGGAGAATGATATGTCAAGTAAAGTTAAAAAGAAAGTTGAAAAAGTTAAGGAAAAGAAAAGAATAAATCTGAAACTCAAAAAGCAAATCAGATTGACGTTAGCTTCGGTTCTTTTGATAACAGCGATGGTAATCGCGCTTATACCACCAGAGGACTTAGAAGCAAGTACGAAAGCTGCTGCCGTTGGTGCTGATGATAATCGCGGAAATGTAAATTATATACCACCAGGATCTTTAGACGAATCAGCTCATAAATTTTTAAGGAAACCAACTACTTTTGACCATACAAACCCTGCCTATGGCGTACCTAATGCACAATTCAAATCATACTCAATTTATCCATTACAAGGTATACCCGATACTTGGGCATATGCTCCACAGTTTGAATGTTCTGTTGTTAATAATATTTCTCCCAGTATATCAGGAAGCCGTGTTATTATTAATCGATTCTTAAGGCAACTACCGTCAGAACATATAGAAATTCGTGATACGCTGGTACGTGAATATTTTACGGTATCTGCAGAAAAATTTGATAATTTCTTTTCTTTAGTACAAACACAAGATTGTAAGATATCACCTTGTCCTCATTCAAATGGTGACGATTGCAATTATTGGGATCAGACAGATAGTAACTATCCTGACGCAGACCCGGGCCCGGGTGGTCGCAACTACAAGTATAATTTCAAAAACTGGTTTGATGTTATTATAAACGGAGCGCCTATCAGTACGGTTCCGGATATGCTTTTTATTAGAGATACATGGCCCGAAGCTTACGCAGTATATAATAATAATTGTCAAACATTTTATGATTATATATTAAAATATATACAATGGGGGATAGACGTAGTTACTAATCCGGCATTGACTCCGCCGTTATCACCTCCTCAACCCGGAGGAGCCAATCTACTTTCAATTCCCCCTGACCCTCCCACGGCATATGTCTGGATTGATGATGTAGCTTTTGGCTTTAATTACGATGCGGTTGGACTTCCCTTAAGCCTAAGCCCCGGTACTGACCTTGATGAAAAACAACAATATGATTTTTACTTTAGAGTTGCCGCTGGTATACCTGCTAATCCGTCCACCACAGCAAATCATCGCCATCGAATTCCAGTTGTTAACACTACTGGTTTTACCCTTAAGGATGTCATTGATTCAACCAGTACAACAGGTTATACGGATAAAATATACATTCCTCGCGGTCCTAATACAGCTGATAATACGGATAGCAATGGGTTCTTAATAAAACAACCGATGTCCGCATTAGTAGCAGGTATTGGTGACGGCGCATTTGAGGGATATAATGAAGAATATGAATTATTTATGCCGAGTTCGATGGATTATATTGGCAACCGTGCTTTTGCAGATTCATTTCTTACGGATATTGACCTTACCCAAGTAAAAGAAGTTGGTGACCAATCTTTTTATGGATGCGAACGTCTTAATGAAATTAGTTTAGGCGTCGGAACAACAAAAATTGGCAAGGAAGCATTTTATGGAAGTGGATTATTAAAGGTAACACTTTCGAGTACGATTAGAAACATAGGTTATGGCGCATTTGCTAAATGTGATAATTTAGTAACAGTCGATATGAAAGCATTTAATCAGAGTAAAAGAGTTATTGATGATTATGCATTTTATAATTGCATCAAACTCACGGAGGTACTGTTTGACGAAAACAGCAATTCTGTTTTTGTTATCGGTGAAGGTGCTTTTGCTATGCCAAGTGGCACAACCGGCGATGTGATGAAAACCATCGTTTTGCCGGGTAATATCAACGGTCTTGATGATAGTAATTCAACTAATGCCGATAACGGTTACATAGGGAATTACCTTTTCGCCAATCGTAGTGGATTAGTGAGCGTTACGATGCCGCGAAACTATGGCAACAGACGGCCTTTTCCATCAGGCAATAACTTGACAATTCAGATACCATCTGGAATGTTTGTAAAATGTACCGGTCTTGAAGAGGTTATCTTTCCTAATCTTCAAAATGGTACGAATGGCGGCTTTGCATCCTTTGAAACGATCTATAACGCGGCTAATATACCGGACGCTCCGAATAAGAATTATATAGATACAGTTAATAAAGGTTTAAGTACAGGCGATTATCGCAATGATAATTACATGGGAAGATATTTATTTCTTGATGTAAATAAAAGCAATTTCAAAGTTATCGGTCCGGAATTTTTTGATGGTACCGGTAATAACAGGGAGGCATTTCCGCGCATATCGACATGGTATGCATTTACAGCGGTGAAAGATTACATTCCATACCAATTTATCAGGGGTAGTAACGGCAATGAGATTTTTGAAATAAGTAATGGTGAATACCTCTTGCAATATGATGAACAGGAAGGAGGTCTTACCGCTATGCGGTTGCTGATAGGCAATGACGGACCATTAGATGCTTCCCGAACAAACTATATTGATTTAGTAATACCCGCATATGTAGATTGTTCCAGTCCGAATGATACATCTCATGTCCATACATCTGATTGCAAACCAATTAAAAATATTTCCGGTTCGCTACTGTCTGGCGATAGCCAGAGAAATTTTCGCCAGCGCCTTCGGAGTGTTGAAATTGGCGGAACGATTGAAACTATTGGCGATGGAGCATTTGCGGGTTGTGAAAACCTTAATTTAGTAACATTCCGAAGCCCCGGCGGCGATTATACAAAGCATCAGCTTGAAGGTACACCTTTTAAAACCGGTAGCAACAGCTTGGTTTTCATGGGCGATATTGATGAAAATTATGCGCCGTATACATATGCGATGGAGCTTGCGAAGGGGACTACCGGGCATAGCAGTGGGGTAAGAATCCTATACCGTAGCTTATCGCCATATTTCCTGACGGTTATCCGCGATGAAGGGGAGTCCGGCGATATCGTGCTTATGAACTACTCGAAAAAAAATGAATTAGATGAAAATAACAAAGAACATACGGCATTTATGGAACGGTATTATTATCGTATGTATGCGGATTCGGCGTATGACGATGAGCGTCAGGCTTTTAGAGCTAATATAAGCAATGGAACATTTAATCTTTCTGCAAGCAACGAAAATTACGGACCATGGATTGACGAGAAAGAAATTGAAAAAATTGATAAATATTTAACAGACAACGGAATACCACTCAATTCTTTATTGGAACCTTATTTCAAGAGCCACCCTTACAGCATTTTGGATAACAATAATAACGCAATTAATGGCGTTCATCCAGATAAACCCTATAAGAATCCCTTTGTAAATCAAGCATTGGGGATTGATGAAAGGGCAATGTATCGAGCGACTGAGGAAATAGTAATTCCCAAAGGAATTACATCAATTGATTCATATGGTTATTTGCAAAATGATAAAAATAATACTAATATAGCGGCATACTTCGCCCCCATCAACAGAAATGGCGTGTTTGAGCGTAATGGTTACATGAGCATTGATGAATATGAAATGATAAGCGGCATATGCCGTCATAGCCCTGCTTGCAATGATGATCGCGCGGGAATAATTCCCGGCTTATTTAGCGGCTATTATGTTGATGATAATGAATTTGAAAATGTGATAAAGGGTAATGACCAACTCCGCAGTATTACCATGTACTCAATAACCAAACTGCCGCCATACGCTTTTGATAGTTGCGAGCGGCTAGAGTTCATTGATTTAGGCAGTGCAATGGAAGATATCGGTACCCTTCCTTTCCGTGGCTGTACATCACTGCTTGATGCTAAGTTTTCGGGGGAGGCTGAAAACGATAAATATGCTATCTATGATGGTATAGTTTACTCCAAAAAACTGGGTAATGGAATTTGTATTGAACAAGTTTTCCCTGCTCGCGGTAAAGGGGTAGGTTCGTCCACTTATCCTTCTGGGACAGTCGAATCAGAAAGGGTTTCGATTGTCAGTGAAATTAAACCGGCGGCTTTTTCCGATGTGGCAGGTTTGAATATTATTAATCTGAATGATTCCAAATTAACCTTTATTCCGGAAGAATGCTTTAAAAACAGTACAGGTTTTCTTGCTATTCATTTACCAAGAACTGTTCGGCAGATAGAAAAACATGCTTTTGCCAATATATCCGGTGGTCTAAGAGTTATTTTAAAAAATGACAGCGCAACAATCAAGGACGATGCTTTTGAATTTAGTCCCAACTCAATATTTGAAACCGTTAAGTTTATTAATGAAGACGATCCTGATTTCAATGAAGATAATCCGAAATATTGGAGCAATAACTGGTTATGGGCGGAAGGAAATCCGTGGGTTAATCCTTTTCCGACGACTGCCGCGATTATGGCATATTTTATGGACTTCGAGAACCCTACTGATACAAAAAGAAGTTTAACGCACTTTGAGATGCTTGAAGGGCCGGGACGAGTGCTTCCGCCCGGGCATCGAGGTTTGGATAATCATACTCAAAATGGCTGGGAATCAGTACCTTTAGGTATAGCCGATGGTGACGCTCCATTTTCTATTAGAACAGATACATGGTTTAGTGCGCAATATGTATCTAATTTGGAGAGTGGTTTAAAAAGAGTTATCTTTTATGATACAGTCGCCGGTGAGATATTGAATGAAAATAATCAATGGCATGAAGTGGGTGCAATAGTATATCCGCCGCCAACCAAAAACCATAAAGGCTATGAATTTAAGGGTTGGGTACCTGATGGCTCAAAAGATGGATGGGCAGTAAAAGATCATATCGTATTTAATACTGATTATCGGCAGATAGTTTCCGGTGGTTCCGGTAGTAATGCCGATGATGACAAGGCAACCTTTACAGTATCTGTAAACGGCGGCGCGGGCAGTGGCCGCTATGCTCCGGGTACACTCGTGATGATTTCCGCTTATGCCGCTGACAGAGGTAAAGAATTTGACAAATGGACGACCGCTTCAACAGGAGTAGGGTTTCTTGATTCCGACAGTGCCGTTACAGCGTTTGCGATGCCCGGAAATAACGTCACCGTCACCGCCACATATAAAAATACCGGATTGACACAAACACCAGGCAGTGGAAATGCTGCGACTAGTA
>JGI24695J34938_10003504_pt1 | contig 10901 bp, 6 predicted proteins | sample TergutCo191P3_FD_34938 | JGI IMG/M metagenome (IMG submission 34938) | reverse complement strand
GAAGGCTTTATAAAGAGGAGTTAGGGATGAAACATAGCAGTTTCAAATTTATCTGCCTGATTATTTGGGCATGTATAACGGTCTTTTCAGCGTATGGTCAGCAGTCTACCACTGCGCAGGAATCATTGATTCTGGAAAGTTTTAACGGAGACGACAACGCTCCGTATATATGGAAAACCGATGCCAGCAGGTTTATTTCACCGATCAGGGACAGCAGCGGAGCGACAGTACAGGATAGCAATGGTAATGCTCAAAGATTTCCGGTATTGCAGTATATTGACACTTGGCCTGTAGCGGGATTTGGGTTCAGACCGGCAGATACACAAAGAAGTTTAGGTATACACGGCGCTTTTGATCGTCAGGGATATAACTGGATCGATATATATCCGGTTCTTGCGGACGATCCGGATGAAAAACCTTACGAGATTCATATTCCCGGCAAGGTTCAGAGTTTGGATATGTGGGTTTGGGGATCAAATTACAGATATTACATCGAAGTTTTTGTAAGAGATTACCGCGGTGTTATTTTTCCTTTAAAACTCGGAGATATGAATTATTTAGGCTGGCGGAATCTTCGCGTGAATATTCCTACAAATATTTCCCAGTCAAGAAACACATTGCCGTCTTATGCTGGTTTGTCGTTTGTTAAATTCAGGGTATGGACACAGCCTACAGAAAGGGTCAATGATTTTCATATATATTTTAAACAGCTTAAAATTTTAACAGATTTATTTATGCCATTCTTTGACGGCAATGATTTGGCAGATCCGGCTTATATTAACGAGCTCTGGGGTAATTAAGGAGTATTAGGATGAAAAAGTTTTTAATTATTGCATTAATACTTTGCATAGGAAGTTTCGCTTATGCTCAGATCGGTACGCCTGATGCCGCCAGTTTGGGGATCGACACCGCGCAGCAAATGATAAGGGAAGTTTCTATTGATAAATTTGAGCATGACGGTTTCTGGAGATCAACAATGTCTTCGGACGAAGGTTATACAACAACAAGATTATTCGCAGGATCACCCGCTGGAAAACAGCCGCTGCCGGATGAAGAAGGTTTAAATATTCCCGACCTTTATGTTTTAGGCACAAGAATTGATTTTCTTCGCAGAGGGCACAGCTCTTTTACGATCTATCCCACAAGACCGATTCCTGTCGAGGGCATTACAAAGACTGTTTCGATATGGGTAGCGGGACGTAACTTTAATCATGATATGTACGTTATAATTCAGGATTTCTTTGGAAGGAATTATGAATTCTTTATGGGAAAATTAAACTTCATGGGATGGCAGAGACTTGTAGTCGCGATTCCGCCCGCGCCGGATGACGGCATCTCGGGAGTAGTTCAGCGGAACTATCATTATCAGAATAATTTCGGTATTAAAATAATGGGTTTCAGAATAGACTGCGATCCTCTGGAAGCCCGCGGAAGTTACTATATTTATCTTGACGATCTTCGCGCGGAAACAGACCTTTTCTCCGAGCATCACCGCGATCCGGATGATATGCAGGACGGCTGGTAAAAACAGTTAGAAGCTGTCTGACCTTCAGGGGTTAGGCAGCTTTTTTGTTTTATGTTATGAAGTTAAAAGGAAAGGGAGCGTCTCCCGGATCGGCAGTCGGCCGTATTTTTATTATTGACAATAACTACCCAATCCCCGCAGAAAATAAAATTAAAGCCGGAGATGAGCGGTTTCATCTTGATAAATATAATTCTGTAAAAGAAAAAGCAATCAAAGAAATTCTGGAACTTAAATCATCAATGGAAAAAACCGATCCTTTAAAGGCGCGGATTTTCGACGCTCATAAAGAAATCGCTGACGATATAATCATCAACGAAGAAATTCCTGCCAAAATTTTAAAAGAACACTGGTCCGGTGATTGGGCTGTTTTTAGCGTTTATGAAGCTGTAATAAATGTTTTAAGAAACTCAGACGATTCATTAATCGCGGAACGCGCGTCGGATTTTGACGATGTAAGAACAATACTTCTAAGATTATGGTACGGAAAAAACAATGACAGTTTATCTGAAATAAATGAGCCGTGTATTATCGCAGTTAATGAACTTAAACCTTCTGATGCCGCCTGTTTTGATAAATCAAAGATACTCGCTGTTTTAACAGAAACCGGAGGAATTACATCACACGCCGCAATCATCGCAAAAAGCTGCGGAATCCCCGCTGTCTTTGGAATAAAGGATCTTTTAAAAAAGGTTTTACAGGGTCAGAGCGCCGCCATTGACGCTGATGACGGAACCGTGATTTTAAATCCTTCTTACAGCGTTGTAACTGAATATAAAAATAAGAGCGAGGCGTTCCGTTTAGACAGGGAACACGCGGAAAAATTCAAATTACAGGAAGGACGCACATCCTGCGGCACAAAAATAGATATAGGCTTAAATATCGCCAGTGCGGAAGAAAAAGAACTGGAAGCGTCGCGGTACACTGATTCTGTCGGAGTTTTCAGGACAGAGTTTATTTACATGGAAAAAAATACGCTGCCGTCCGAAGATGAACAATTTGAAATTTATAAAAAGCTGCTTGAATGTTACAATCCCCGGCCTGTTATTTTGCGCACTCTTGATATAGGTGGCGATAAAAAATTGTCCTGTATGCCGCTTCCCAGCGAAGACAATCCTTTTCTTGGGAACCGCGCCCTTCGTTTTTGCTTTAGTAATCCTGATATTTTTAAAACACAAATCCGCGCGTGTCTTAGAGCTTCTGTATACGGTAATTTGTGGATAATGCTTCCGATGGTCGCCTCTCTTGAAGATATTCGTAAAGCAAAGGAATTTATTAATTCGGCAAAAGCTGAGCTTATTAAAGAAGGTATCCCGGTTAATGATTTTAAAACAGGTATTATGATAGAAATTCCGTCCATTGCCATTATTGCGGACTTAGCTGCAAAAGAAGCCGATTTCGCGAGCATTGGCTCTAATGATCTGTGCCAGTATATCTGCGCCGCGGACAGGATGAATGTAGAAGTCGAAAATTATTATCAAAGCTATCATCCGGCAATGTTCAGGCTTTTTAAAAATGTTATCGAGGCTTTTGATAATGCCGGAAAATCAATTTCTTTCTGCGGAGAGCTTGGAAGCGATCCTGCGGCAATTCCTGTTTTAATCGGTCTTGGCCTGAGAAAACTCAGTATGAGCTCTTCCTCTGTCGCTGCTGTAAAACGCAGGATAGCGGGAATAACAATAGAGGAAGCGAAAAAGATTGCAGCTAATGTTCTGGAAATGAACACAGCAGGCGAGATTGAGAAATATTTAGAAAAGGTTCTCACAGAGGCGCAAAAACGCAGAGCGGTTGTTTAAAAATCTTATTTTCTTTTATAATTTATTCAGATCGTACGGCGTTTCCTGATACACATAATTCAACCAGTTGTCAAAAAAAAGATTCGCGTGCGCCCGCCAGCGTACTACAGGTTTTTTGGCAGGATCATTATCAGGGTAATAATTTTTTGGTATTTCAATTACAAGGCCTTTTTCGATGTCGCGGCGGTATTCACGGTCTAATGTCAGCGGATCGTATTCAAGATGGCCTGAGACATAAATTTCCCTGCCTTCGCGTGCTGTCGCGATAAAAACACCGGCTTCTTCTGTTTCAGATTGAATTGTAAGGCGGGGTTCGCCGGCGATTTTATCGCGGTCACTGGCTGTATGTCTTGACTGGGGAGCAAGGAACTCATCATCGAATCCCCGGAATAAAATGTTATTCTGCTCGTTAACTGTATGTGGAAAAACGCCAAAGAGTTTTTTCTTGAGCGGATACTTTTGAATTCCGTAGCGGCGGTAAAGCCCCGCCTGCGCCCCCCAGCAGATGTGAAAACAGGAAAAAACATTGCTGTCTGAATAATCAAAAATTTTGACAAGTTCATCCCAATAATCGACTTTTTCAAATTCTATTGTTTCAACAGGAGCGCCGGTTATTATAAGTCCGTCAAAACGGATTTTCATAGTGATTATTTCCTGCGCGCTTATATAAAATTTTTCAAGATGACCAGGCGGCGCGTTCTTTGATGTATGGCTGCCCATATTAAGGAATGTAATATCAACCTGAAGCGGGCTGTTGCCAAGTAAACGCAGAAGCTGAATTTCCGTATCAATCGTAGTCGGCATAAGATTAATAATGCCAACCCTTAGCGGTCTTATATCCTGAGACTGCGCCCGATCTTCAGTCATTACAAAAACCTGTTCTTTAGAAAGCGCGTTATACGCAGGTAATTCTTTCTGTATCTTTATTGGCATGTTATCCTCATTTATTTTTTCTGCTGTAATTTTCCATTTAAAATTCTTTTCTGTTTTAATCTTTAGCATACTTAAGATAAAAAAGCCATTGCCGGATTATAAATATTTGTTATTTTCGATTTATCCTTGAAGTTAACCGCAATTTGTTTTAGAATATCAATAATTGGCAGGCATCTTAAATATTATTTGCAATTAGGAGGGCGCAAAGAGTGAAGACTATCTTTGTTGTTGATGATAGTGATACTAATTTATCAATGGCAGAAGCAGTTTTAGAAGATAAATACACTGTTATGACCATGCCTTCCGCATCAAAAATGTTCGCTCTTTTGGAAAAAATAATACCGGATTTAATTCTTTTAGACATCGAAATGCCGGATATGGACGGTTTTGGTGCTATAAAAAAATTAAAATCCGGCGATAAATGGTCAGACATACCTATAATGTTTCTTACAGGCAGAAACGATCCCGAAGTAGAAGCGCAAGGGCTTGAAATCGGCGCGGTGGATTTTATTACAAAACCTTTTTCCGCGGCGGTTCTCTTAAACCGGATTCAAACTCATCTTGATATTGATAATATTATCCGCGAGAGGACGCAGCAGCTCCACAGGCTGCAAAACAGTATTATATCGGTTCTAGCCGATATGGTCGAAAACCGCGATAAAGGAACTGGCGGGCATATTGAACGCACATCGGTTTATATCAGAATACTTATCGAAGAAATGAAAGCCAAAAAACTTTACATGGAAGAAATCTCGCAGTGGGATATAGAAAGAATAATCTCTTCGGCGAGGATGCATGATCTTGGAAAAATATCAATTTCGGACATTATCGTTAACAAACCGGGAAAGTTGACAGACGAAGAATTTAATATCATGAAAAAGCATGCGGAAGAAGGCGAGAGAATTATCGACGAGATTATTTCGCGCACAGGCGAAGGGGAATTTTTGCGTAACGCAAGACTTTTCGCGGGAACTCATCATGAACGCTGGGACGGCAAAGGATACCCGCGCGGCCTAAAGGAGAAAGATATTCCGCTTCAAGGGCGCATAATGGCAATTGTTGATGTTTATGACGCGCTTGTGTCGGAGCGGCCGTATAAGAAAGCGTTTACAAATGAAGAAGCCGTAAAAATTATTTTAGAGAGTTCAGGCACTCACTTTGATCCCAGTATTGTTGAGGTTTTTTATGATGCCAGAAACCGGTTCAATGAAGCCAAGGCGGAAATGTAATGCGGGCTTTTTTTAAAAAACTTCTTGCGCTGGTTACCCATGTGCAGGTTTTTTCTGTTCTTCTGGCTTTCGCGCTGATGGTTTTTTTAAGCTACAATTACATGAGTAATATTGAGCACAGGCATTTATTAAATTATGTTGATAATACGTTTACTCATACGCAGGCGCAGATAGACGCTGACCTTATGGAGCCTGAAATCGCCTTTGGATTAGTAGCGGTAAATGTCCGCAATATGATCCTTCGGGGTTTTCCATCAGAAAGAATTCAGGAATATTTTGAAGATACAACGCGATATATGACAGCATACGGAAGGCTTGTCGAGAATACTTCCGGGGTTTACGGTTATTTTGATGTTTTTGACAATCTTTTTATAACCGGCATAGATTGGGAAGAGCCCGAATATTATGATCCTAAAGAGCGTCCGTGGTATATTGCTGCTATTGAAGCAAACGGAGATATTGTTATAACGGATCCATATTACAGTTACGCTACTAATACAATTAACTTAACATTCGCGCGCCGGATTTTTGATGACGAAGGAAAACCGCTTGCTATTGTATGTCTTGACGTGCTTTTAAATAAAATTTTTGATTACGCGATAAACTCATCTGTTACAGAAGGAAGTTACGGAATTTTATTTGATAAAAATTTTAACGTGATCGCTCATCCGGTTCCGGAAAGATTTTTAGGCAGAAATATTGATCTTATGAATGACGGAGTGGCGATTAAAAATATTTTATCGCAGGGCATGGATATATCGGAACGCAAAGTATGGGATTATAACAGGAACGAATCGGTCGGTTTTTTCAGGAGACTAAATAACGGCTGGTACTTATGTATAATCGCCTACGCCGGAGTTTATTATAAGAGTGTAAGAGAGATTGGCACCATTCTGATAGTAATGGGCTTTTTACTCGCGCTGGTTCTTATTTTTATTTTATTAAGCGTTGTTTCAGGAAAAAAGAAAGCCGAAGAACGCACAAAGTTAATGCTTGATTCTGTGCCTGTCTGCACAAATATGTGGGACAAAGATTATTCGATTATTGACTGCAATCAGGAAGCCGTAAATCTTTTTAACCTGTCAGGTAAAAAAGAGTATCAGGAAAAATTCCTGCTTTTATCGCCTGAATATCAGAGCGACGGGAAAAAATCGTCAGAATCAATTATTGAAAAATTAAAAAAGACATTTGACGAAGGCTATAATAAATTTGAGTGGATACATCAGAAATTAGACGGCGAGCTGATTCCGAGCGAAGTAATTTTTGTGCGCGTTAAATACAGAGACGACGATATTGTCTGCGGATACACGCGCGATCTTCGTGAAATAAATACGGCAATGGGCAAGCTGCGTGAGGCAGATGAGCGCAATATGCTGATGTTAGACGGAGCGCCGCTGGGTGTTTTAATGTGGGACGAAAATCACAGCTTAATTGATTTTAACTATGAAGCGGCGCGTGTTATCGGCATACACAGCAAAGATGAATTCAGAATTAAATTTACTGAAACAATGCCCGAATATCAGACTAACGGAAGATTGTCAAAGGATGTGTTCTTCGATTTTATAAATGCTATTTTTAAAGAAGGTTCCAGCCACTGCACATGGCACCATAATACTGTTGACGGCGAATCAATACCTTTTGACGCGCTTGGCATAAGGCTTGTTCTGCGCGATGATCCTGTCGCGGTTATTTACACTCATGATTTGCGCGAATTAAACAAGGCTAACGCAAAAATGCGCGAAGCGGATGAATGTACTCAGGTTCTGTTTGACGCGACTCCTTTAAGCTGTTTTATGATCGATAAAAATGTAAAAGTGCTTAACTGCAATCAGGAGATAACGCGTTTATTCGGTCTTAAAGATAAAAATGAGTTTATTAACAATACATGGAGTTTCTACCCCGGATATCAGCCGTCAGGGCAGTTTTCAAAAGATTATATTGACAGGCATATTTACGAGGCGTTTGAAGAAGGCTATTGCCGGTTTGAATTAATGCATCAGAAACTTGACGGCGAGCAGATTCCTACGGAAGTTACGCTTGTCAGGGTTAAATTTAAAGGCGAGTACGCTGTCGCAGGTTATATCAGGGATTTAAGAGAACTTAAAGCAATGATAACGGAAATGCGAAGAGCAGAAATCGCAGAGGAAAGCAGCCGCGCGAAAAGCGATTTCCTCGCGAAAATGAGCCATGAAATACGCACTCCAATGAACGCGATCCTCGGCATTACAGAGATACAGCTTCATGACAATACGCTTCCTTTAGTTACAAGAGAAGCGCTTGAAAGAATTTATAATTCAGGCGATCTTCTGCTCAGTATTATCAATGACATTCTGGATCTTTCAAAAATTGAAGCAGGTAAACTTGAGCTTGTATCTTCGTTATACGACATTGCAAGCCTTATTCATGATACTGTTAAACTAAATATTATACGCTATGAAAGCAAGCCGATCGAATTTGTTTTGACTGTAAGCGAAAATATTCCTTCATTACTCAATGGCGATGAACTTCGCATTAAACAAATACTTAATAATCTTTTATCGAACGCGTTTAAATATACGCAGGAAGGAAGGATTGAACTGAAACTGTCTTCGGAAATGAAGGAAGAATCTCTTGCCACTTTAATAATCAGCGTAAGCGATACAGGGCAGGGAATGACATCCGATCAGGTAAAGCGTCTTGGAGACAAATTCAGCCGCTTTAACATGGAAGCGAACAGAAGAACCGAAGGTACCGGACTTGGAATGAACATTACGCGCAATTTAATTCAGCTTATGAGCGGAGAAATATTTATAGAAAGCAAGCCGGGAAAAGGCTCTGTGTTTACAGTGCGTCTGCCGCAGGGCTGCGCAAATCCTGCGCCGATTGGATCTGAGCTTGCCGGAAATCTGATGAAGCTTAATTTAAAAAACACGGCAAAGTTAAGGAATGCTCAGATAACGCAGGAATTTATGCCTTACGGAAGAGTCCTGGTTGTTGATGATGTTGAAACAAATCTTTATGTCGCGCGCGGGCTTATGGCGCCTTACGGATTGTCAATTGATACAGCAACAAGCGGATTTAGCGCGATTGATAAAATTAAAGAAGGCGCTCAGTATGATGTAATTTTTATGGATCATATGATGCCGCAAATGGACGGAATTGAAGCCACAAAATTAATACGCGGGTTAGGATATAAAAATCCGGTTGTCGCATTGACCGCGAACGCGCTTACGGGCCAGGCGGAAATGTTCCTTAAAAACGGTTTTGATGATTTTATTTCAAAACCAATTGATATCCGCCAGCTTAATTCAATGCTTAATAAACTTATCCGCGACAAACAGACGCCCGAAGCTATTGAAAACGCAAGAAAACAGAAACAGTCCCTGTACGCGTCGGGTAAACATAATATAGCGATCGATTCGCAGCTTGCCGAATTTTTTGTGCGTGATGCGCAAAAAGTAACAAATATTTTTGAGTCGATATACAAACACAGCTGCCGCCGAGTCGATGATTTGACGAATTTTATTATTAACATTCATTCAATGAAAAGCGCTCTTGCGAATGTCGGGGAGCAGGAACTTTCGAATAACGCCTCTGATCTTGAACATGCCGGACGCGAAAATAATATCAGTTTAATTTTAAATATGCTTCCGGATTTTATCAGTTCTCTTAATCAGGTAATCGACAAATTAAAGCCTGTTTATGATAACGAGGAAAACGAAGATTCGGAAGTTATCAGCGAAGATAATAAAAAATTCCTCCGCGAAAAATTAATTTTAGTGGAAGAAGCTTGCGTTTCGTATAATAAAAAGGCGGCCAAGAACGAAATAAATTTGCTAAAGCAAAAAACATGGCCGCATGATGTGCGGGAGCAGCTTAGCTCAATACTTGAACATCTTTTGCACAGCGAATTTGACGAAGCCTCTGATATTTCACGTAACATTCTTGGCGGCTTAAGCTAATTTATTTAATTGCGAGTATTCGCTTTATAAAAGCTGTTTAAAAGTAAATTTTCACCGTTGAAGCTCATAAAGCTGATTTAAATTATTTTATTAATTCGTAATTTGACAGCGCTTCGTCAATTAATGGTTCAAGATCAAGCGTTTCATAAAGGGCGGCGGCGGTTTCTTTTTTTGCGCGCAGTTCAGGATGCGCAGGACTGAAAATTGTGCAGCAATCCTCGTATGGCTTTATAGATGTTTCATAAGTGCCGATTTGCCGCGCCTTTAAAATTATATCTTCCTTACTGGCGCCGATTAAGGGACGAAGTACAGGAAGAGCAACCCTGCTTTCTGTGCAGGTAAGATTTTCTATTGTTTGGCTTGCAACCTGAGAAAGGCTTTCCCCTGTAATCAGCGCTTTACATTTTATTTTTAATGCGGTTTTTTCCGCCGCTTCCATCATTGCCATTCGTAAAAGTATTGTTGTCCACCGTAACGGAGAGCGTTCTTTAATACGCATCTGAACCTTCGTAAAATTTAAAATATAAAGATGAATACCCATTGAATATTCGCCTGTAATTTTTGAAAGAGCAATAACTTTTTGTTTTGCTTCAAGGGAAGTATACGGATACGCATGAAAATGAATCGCGTCAATTATCATTCCCCGCGCCGCCATTAAAAATCCCGCGACAGGAGAATCGATCCCGCCCGACAATAATAAAAGCCCTCTGCCTGCGGTTCCTACAGGAAGTCCGCCAAGTCCTTTTTTACGGCCTGAATAAATTAAGGCATTTTCGCGAATTTCTATCCTTATTGTTTCCTGCGGATTTTTTACATTTACTTTTAATCCGTTTATGTTTTCAGCTACAGCGTCCGCGGCTTTACAGCAAATCTCATAGGAGGAAAGCGGAAAACTTTTATCGGTTCTCCGCGTTTCAGTTTTAAACGATGTTATTCCCTGATTAAATAATTTTTTTCCTTCTTCAACGCAGGTAGAAAAAATCGCCTGCGGTGATTTTTCGCATATTTTGGTTTTTGCCCAGCCTGAAATTCCAATTAATCGGGAAAGAATGTATTCAATTTTTTCAGAGTATTCCTCAGGAGCATTAATGTAATAACGTCCTTGGGTAAATTTAATGCTTATATTGCTGCCAAGCGGCGAAAAAAGCCTTTGAATGTTGCTTTTTAATGTTCCTTCAAATGTTTTTCTGTTTTCGCCTTTTAAAATCAGCTCGCCGGGTTTTAAAAGCCATGTGCCTGTCATAGAAACTTTAAAACCTCATTAATTGCACCTAACAAAAGATCAATTTCTTCATCTGTGGTTGAGTGTCCCTGAGAAATGCGGATTCCTTCGATGATTAAATTTTCATTAATGCCCATAGCCGCAAGGACAGGCCGCTCAGGCGATGATGAAGAACACGCTGAACCTGTAGAAACCGCGAAGCCAAGATCGTCTAACGCGCGAGCCATTACCTCGCCCGGAATATCTTTAAACGCGGCC
>JGI24695J34938_10003499_pt1 | contig 10916 bp, 6 predicted proteins | sample TergutCo191P3_FD_34938 | JGI IMG/M metagenome (IMG submission 34938) | reverse complement strand
GATTATCAACGCAAGCGCCATACCGCAGAGTTTTCGCTACATGGACCCGTATAAAATCGTGGAACAGTGGGATCCAAAAAAACACGGGAGGCTGCTGAAACAGGCAGGGCTGTTTATACTGGACACGGCGGACGATCAAACGATTGGCCAGATGAAGGAAATAACCTCCAAAGTAAAAGAAGTATTTGTGATTGACCACCATGAGCCAAAACAAAATGCCGTCTATAACGGTTTGACCGATCCCTCTGCGGCGTCGGCCTGCGAACTGACCATCGTGCTGGCGGAAGCCCTGGGCGTCACCCTTGATATGCAGACCGCCTTTGCCGCTTATATAGGCATCGCTTATGATACCGGCTTTTTTGCCTATCCAAAAACGGGGCCCAGAACGCTCCGCTCCGCCCTGATGCTGCTTAAAATGGGCGTCAATCCCACCGATGTCTACGAGAAACTCCACGGAAGCGCCTCGCTGGGGGCGCTGATACTGCAGAAAAAAGCCATGTCCAGCATGACGCTTCACTGCAAAAACAGGGTTGCCGTGCAGATACTGCGTCATAAGGACTTTACCGAAGCGGGCGCGTTACAGGATGAAACCAACGGATTTGTCAGCTTCCCGCTTAAAGCCAAAAATATTGTCGTGTCCCTTCTGATTAAAGAATCGCCGGATGGGAAACTGCGGTGTTCCCTGCGTTCAAAGGGGACGCTAAATGTCGCCAGGATTTCCCAGGAATTAAACGGCGGCGGGCATGTCAATGCGTCCGGATTTAAAAGCGATCTGAATATCGAACAGACCCTTGCCATAGCCCTGAAAAAAATCGCAGGGCATTTGGATACAACATGAGCAGGAAACGAAGCCCCGTTACCGTTATCATTTTTTTAATGTGCGCCGCCGGGATTGCGTTTTTTGCCTATTGGCCATTCAGCGAAAAGAAACCCCAGGAACGGCACCGTACCCGCGTTATAGTCCCCGCCTCGCTAGACGGTTCGGATTCGGATTCAGATACCGCGCAGATGATCTACGAGGACAGTTACAGCCTTAAAGCCCCGCTGGGCAGCGGCGAACTCGCGTTGACGGTATTAAATGTAGATTTCGATAACGATTCCATAGACGAGCAGGTCGTAGTGTACCGGAGCCTGAACGACGGGGAAAATCCGGTCTCCATTNCCCTGTTCTGCTACGAAGAGCGCAGCCGGACATACCGCCGCCTGTGGAACGCCCCCGCCGCTGCAACAATGCCCGGCACGGTTACCCTGTCCACCCAGGATTTGATCGGCGACCGCAGCTTCTGCGCCATTATAACCGGCATGAACGGGCAGGGAGAGCATACCCTGACAGTTTACCGCAAAGATCCGTTAGACGATATTAACAGCCCGTTCCCCGTAATTGCCGATATACGGATAGGCGGCTCCATAACCATAAAGGAAACGGAACGCCCGCTTGCGTACCAGCAGGGCATCGCCAGAGGCCAGCCGTTTACCATTTCCGCCACAGGGCGAGACAGCGAATCGGATAACATGCTTGACAGGATTGAAATTACCTATGCCTTTAACCCCGCGAGGGGGATCTTTGAACAAAGCGCCATAACCCGCGTGCCGGGATCGCAGATTGAAGAACGGCGTTTTCGGGAGATCCTTACCGGCGAGCCCAGGGTTTTTGAAGAATTTGTCAACGATCTGTGGTACCACATCAGCCCGCAGGGGACTATCGATAAAAGCCAGTACCTTTATTTTGACCCGGTTAAACGCGAGATCATTTTTTTCGGCGACGGTACCCAGCAGGTTTTTACATGGCAATATTCCAATCCCACGCGCTACGGCCTGTATATCTCAAGCCAGAATATCTCGGTGACGACACTGCGCCGTTTTCTTGATATTGAGATGGAATCACTGGACGGCATTCGCATGAGGGTTTTTGAAGATGTCAGGCTGAAAATCGGCCTAAGCGCGTCATGGGACGGTTTGTACCGCCGGGCAGGTACCGCAATGCGCGCACCGGAAAAAGCAAACGTTAACCCGTACACCAGCGCGGTTTACGACAGTTCTATGGGAAGGCTGCGTTTCCATGTAACCGGCGAATACGAATTAAGCTCTTCCGGAACGCTGGTCAGGGGGCGTTACGCCTTTTTCCGGGTCGGCAACAACAACCTGCTGGAACTCCGCCCTGAACGCAACGGCAACAATACAAGGGACGGAGGGGAGAACCGGCTTATTTTTAACTGCATCAGCATGGACCAGTCTGACACGGGCAATTCCTTATCAAGCGAAATTTTAAGCCTTTCCAGAGTGCGCCTGGGAGCGTCAGGCATCCAGGATCTCCACGAAGCCCCGATTATTTTAACCAAAAGCGGGGAATAGCGGGTGCCTCCCTGCCTCATAAGAGATAAGATGAGCAGAGCCTTATTGTTTTTGTTTTTATTAATCTCTGCGAATAACCTCCTGTCCGCCCGCGATGTAATTATAACTGTTGCGGATACGGAACTGGATCTGCCGCTGGAGGGGGCGGTTATCCGTTCATGGGACGGGAGGCAGTACCTGTGCGACCAGGACGGCAAAGCGGTTGTGTCCGTGCCGGATGACCGGCAGGTTGTGGTGCAGGCCGCCTATCCGGGTTATGAAAGCGGCAGGATGATTGTCCTGCCGGAAATTGAAACCTACACAATAAGCCTGCGGCTTTCGGGCATTATGGAAGGCCGGGAACTGGTGGTCGAAGCGCAACGGCCGGGAACCAGCGAAACGCAAACCGGGCGCAGCGTTGCCATCTCCGGACGTGAAATTACCCAGACTGCCGAGATCGGTATTATAGAAGATGTAATGAATTCGATAAAACTGCTTCCCGGCGTAGGGTATACGGGCCTGTTTAACGCCCAGCCAAGCATTCGGGGCGGCGATCCGGGGGATCTGCGGGCCTCGCTGGACGGTTTTTATGTTTTTAACCCCTATCACTGGGGCGGGGGGTTTTCTATTTTTGATCCCCGCATGGTGGAAAGCGCCCAGCTTTCCCATGGCGTGTTTTCCAGCCGCTACGGCCACACCATTTCCGGCCTGCTGGAGATTACATCCAAAAAACCCTCCCCTACCGAAACCGAATTTGAACTGGGCGTCAATACCAGCGCCGCCAATTTTAACGTGTCCCTGCCCCTGGGCAGAGGGGGCATTCTGTTTATGGGCCGCCTGACCTACTACGATCCGGTTGTCTGGCTGTCCCAGCAGGTTGCGAAGGTAATCGATATTGCGGAACTTGAGGATTTGGACGCAATACGGACCGCCCCCTATATCAGAAACGGGACTGTTACCGGCAATTACCGGTTTACTGACACCCTTGAATTAAAGGCCACCGGATTCTGGGGCATGGACGGCGTAGGGGCGCGTTATGGCGCCTTAACCGTCGAAAGCGGTCTTACCAGCGATACAAGCATGGATTTTAACTGGACCAACTACCAGGGGTTTATAACCGCCGGTCTTTTGTGGAACCCGCGTAATGACATGCTGGTAAAGCTAACCGCCGGGGCCGGTTATGAAGAAGCGGTTCTTGACGGTTATATGCAGTTTGACATTCTTGATAAAGCTTTTGTTAAGACGCCGGCAAATGCCTGGTATTATGACTTTTTGCTGGAAACCGGCAAAGTGCATGATCCGTATGATTTTGAAACAAGGATGTTTTTTAAAGAAGACGACCTGATGTTTAATGTCCAGGGGCGCATTGACTATGATTGGGAATTGGGACGGGGGTTCCTTCTGGCGGCAGGCATTCAGGAAATGTACAGCCGGTACAGCGCTGCGGGCAGCCAGCAGGTGAGCATGGAAAAAAATCTAATGTCTTTTGATCCGGCGACGCAGGACGAACTGTTAAACGATATGGGCATTACCGATCCCGAAATGCAAAATTATCTGCGCCGGTATATCATCGTCAGCATTCCGGTTAAATACAACCCCGATGTCGGAAACACGCTGTTTACGACATCGGGTTACGGCCTTGTTGAATACAATCCGGGCAGCCGGTTCAAGGCGGAACTCGGCATGCGAGTCGATCATTTTTATCTCGAGGGCAAAGGTTTTTCCCTCCAGTCAAAGCCCGCCCTGAACCCCCGGCTCAACCTGGATTACAATGTATATAGCGGGCCGGGGTTTCTCCAGTCGTTTGATCTGGGCGCGGGAACCGGCCTTTTCTCTTCGGTAAATAACAATGTTTTTATCGCGGAAAAGCATTACGAAATGAGTGATATTAAACCTAACCGGTCCTGGACTTCCGTTCTGGGCACCCGGCTGGAATTTTCCGAAGGTTTAATTCTCAATATGGAAGGATATTTTAAATACACCTATGACCGGATGTATGTTCCGATAACTGCCGGCATTGAAAGCATCGAAGTCCGGCCTCAAACTAACGGCGAAGGCAGGGTCTGGGGCATCGACCTGATGCTGCAAAAATTACAGTCCCGGTTTTGGGACGGCTGGCTTTCCTATTCGTTCAGTTGGGCGAAATACCGCGATCCGGACAGCGGAAATTCCGACATGGGCATATCGGGCGGGATACGCGGCGATGATTGGTACTTCCCCTCTTACCACCGTTTCCATAACCTCAACCTTGTCTTCAATATCAAGCCTTACACCAATATAAATATCTATACCCGCCTGGGTCTTGCCTCGGGCGTGCAGCTTTCCCGGCGCGTTACCAGCAGCCCTGCCAGTTACCCGGTGTATGTGTACGATCCCGACAATCCCGAAAATAATAAATTTATTGAAATGTACTACTGGCCTTCGGTTCAGGATGAAAAAAACCGCACAACGCCCTCCGTTCCCCTTGATGTCAAATTCTCCATCTTCGGGAAAAGCAATACCGGAAAGACCCGCTATGAAGTATACGTTGCCATAGAAAACATGCTCGCCCTCTTGTACAGTGCGCGGGGAAACACCAGTTTTAATCCCTACACCGGCGAGGTAATGACGGGCAGCATGTCCGCCGTCTATGAAATGCCTATTCCCGTACCCTCTTTTGGCTTTAAGGTCAGCTATTGAAAACGATCTTTTTTCCTGAAATTATCCGGCTGCTGTTTATTATTACCAGAAACGCGCCGATGTTGTGCAAAAACGCTCCGGCAATGGGGGAGATTATTCCGGCTCCCGCAAGGAATATCATCACCATGCTCAGGGAAAAAGCCAAAATAATATTTTGGTTGATTATTTTTTTTGTTTTCTGGGCAAGGCTTATCGCATATGGAATATTGGCAAGATTATTATTCATCAATGCAATATCCGCGCTTTGAATGGCGGTATCAGAGCCCATAGCTCCCATCGCGATACCCACGTGTGCTCTTGACAGTGCAAGGGCATCGTTAATGCCGTCCCCTATAACCGTAACGATATGATCGCCCATGGCCTCTTCCACATACTCAAGTTTCTGTTCAGGTAACAGCTCGCAGCGCATCTCGTCAAAGCCAACCTCGTTCTGTATTTTCTGCGCCGACCGGAAATGGTCGCCGGTAAGCAGGCATGTCCGGAAAATTCCTGCTGCTTTTAATTGTGATATAGCAATGGCCGCATCCTCACGCGGGGTATCCTTGAAAACAACACAACCAAGTGTTTTTCCGTTTTTTACCACCCAGTTACTGGTACCGGCATTTTCATATTTATCCGGAATATTATGCCCTAGAGAACGTATCCAACTATAACTACCCACATGGATTACATCTCCGGCTTTTTTACCTTCAAGACCCTTCCCGATGTACTCCTTTATTTCAAAATCCCTGTCAAACATGCTGCACCCGCCCGCTGCACATAACGCGACAATGGATTTTGATATTGGATGCAGAGATGCGTGAGCGACACAGGCGGCTGTTGTGATTAATTCGTTAAAATCTACAGCGTGTTCCAGATAATAATTCCCCGCTTCAAGCGTTCCGTTTGTAATAGTTCCGGTTTTGTCAAATATAACGTAATCAGTTCCGGACAGATATTCCAAAAACGCCGAATTTTTAATGAGTATTCCCTTTTTTGTTGCACTGGATAACGCGGCTATCATCGGCGCCGAATTGATAAGCATAAGCCCGCACGGACAGCTCACAACAAGAAGCGATATTGCTCTTGAAATATCCTGCGTAAAAATCCAGACGAGTAATGCGATGACAAGCGTAAGCGGGATATAATAGAGCAAAAACCGATCGACTATTTTTGTTTCGGGAACAACGACTTTTTCCGCTTCTTCGAGCAACCTTACAATTTTCTGAAATGAAGTATCCGAATATTCCCTAGTTACTTTGACATGGATACTGCCGTCGATGTTGATCGTCCCGGCGAAAACAGAATCGTTTACCATAACCGTTTTTGGTACGGATTCCCCCGTCAGTGACTTTTGATCCACACTTGAAACGCCGAATATAACTTCGCCGTCAACAGGAAGCGACATACCGGGTCTGATAATAATGACATCTCCGCATTTCAGTTCTTTTGCGCTGACTTCGGTTTCTTCGCCGTTTTTCAATACAACCGCCGTTTCCGCCTGCATTCTTCTCAGGCCCTCTATGGTGTCACGCCCTCCCATAATGCTTTTTTCCTCAAGAAAATGCACAAAGGTAAGAATTACGGGAATCAGTATCGCAAGTATAAACTGCCCGTCCAATGCTGCGACAAGTATCGCTATGGATACGAGAATTTCCATTGTTGAGGTCATGTTTTTGGAAACAATGCCCCGTATGGCGGTTACAAACACCGGAATACCGATAACAAGAATACCCACTGCATAGATCCCCGCGCGTACAATATCTTGTTCGGGATAAAACCAAAAATACACATATCCTGCAGCAAGGCATGCAAGCGCGACTGCCAATGTTAATATTTCTTTTCTGAATTTTTGCTTATCATTCTCAGAAAGATACTCTTTGGACGAATCAATAATTGATTTATTGATATTGCCTACACTTTTCAAAAAACACTCCTTTATACTCCCCACACATTAGGGCAGTACGATAACCGGCGGCATCCCTCTTTCGGGGACAATTAACGTCTTACCCGTCCTGCCAAGCAGTTCCGTAATCCGCTGCCTGAAATTACCTGTTATAACTATCTGCGGATTTCTGGCATACTGATCCAATAACCCGTTAAACTCTGCCATTTCAGTGTGGGCTTTATTCAGCCTCTGTGTCTGTTTAACGGTTGCTTCCCCTTTCAAATTTGATGCCCAAACCTGGGCGCTCATAAGACTGTTTCCCGCCTGTTCTCTGGCTTTTTGTATGGCAGTTTCCTTATTGACAGACGCGCTAATTACTTCTTCAAAAGATCTTCTAGTTTCCGGCGGAGGCATTATTTCGGTTAATTCTATGCTTATAACGTTAATTCCTGTTTTCAGCGCATCAAGCGTCATCTGCGAATTTTTTGTTATTTCGGAAGACAACCGCGCCCTGCCTGTTGTTAATACTGAATCTATATCCATGCAAACGATCAATCGCGTTATTGTTCCGCTGACTATCCCGTCTATTGCCTGTTCAGTATTTTTGTTATACAGCGCATAATGTACCGCATTGCCAATTGTATATCTGACCATAGCTCTGATCAACACGACATTATTATCACCGGTTAGTAAATAACCGCCGCTTTCTATATTAGGTGAAATCGAGCTTTCGGCTGTATAATGGGTAATCACTTCCCTTTCACTTACCAATTGCACGGGAATCTTAATGACTTCATCAATAAAAAACGGCAGTGAAAAATGAATGCCGGGGTTTCGTATCTGTTTTTCACCCCCTGTAAGCCTGCCAAACCGCAGAACAACGGCGACTTCGCTGCTTTCAACCTGGTAAATGCCCGAAAGCACAACCAGAACAACGGCAAAAATAACCACCCATCTGAAGTACCTGATAATATATTGAATTATCTGGGAAAAAACTTCAAACCCTTTATCTTTGTACATTTCCCGTTCCTGTAATAATATCAAACGGAGATTCGTCTGCACGCATAATAACAACGGTATTGGGATTTACGGAATTCTCCAACGCGATCAGTCTTCTGAGGAAAAGAAATAACTGCGAATTTTGATCATAGGCAGCTGCGTATATTTCGGCGACCAGCCGTTCCGTTTCGGCATCAATTTGCGCCGTCTCAAGCAGGCCCTGCGCAAATATCTCGGCGGATTTTGTTTCCGCTTCGCTGCGGATTTTCGCGGCATCCCGTTCACCTTCCGCAATGTACTGGGAAACATATCTTTGCCTGTCCGCTATCATCTGGCTGAAAACGCTGCGGATGTTGGCATCGGGAAGCGACAGACGCTTAATTTCAAGCGCCTCGATTTTAATACCGTATGTATCAAGCGCGGCCCGCGCAGCTTCTTCCCTGATGTTTCGGCTGATTTCGTCTATTTTTATTTCGTCAAGATTAACGGAAACAAGCGAAGAAAGCCGGTAATTACCCATAACGCTGTTTTTCGCATTGGCAACAATGCCGTTAAGATGCCGCTGGGCTGTCTCAAAGTCACCCGCGCTTATCTGGAATTTCTGCGCGTCCTGTATTTTCCAAACCAGATATGTCTGTAAAATGATATTGATTTTATCGTTTGTAAGCGTTTCCGTATAGCCAGAATCCATATACTGGTTTCTCGTATCATAAACGGTTATCCTGTCAACCGGCCACGGAAGTTTGAAATGCAGGCCCGCTTCCGTATGAACCTTAACGATTTTCCCGAAACGGGAAACAATCGCGTTTGAACCTTCCCGGACGATAAATGTAAACCCAGCCGCCAGTATTATAACTGCAAAAATGACAACAAAAATCCATTTAATCATTTTCATCATAATCTATACTCCATATACAATCACCGTATCCTTATTACCGAATTTTCACTAATAACAAAATTCGACATTTCGTTTTCCGTTTTTGGCGAGAAAACATACACTTTATGTTCTTTTATTATTTTTTCGTATGTATCCAAATATTTTGTTAACCTGAAACTCTGCGGATTTACCTTAAATGCCTCCAGCGCCGCGTAATAAACGGCCATCTCCCTGTGCGCATTACCCATGCGCCTGTGTTGTTCGGCTTTTGCCCGATTTATAAGTGTCAATGATTGCTGCTCTGCATAGATAACCCGCTTCTCGGCGGCCGCCTGCGCGTTTGTAATAACGGTGTTTTTATCAACAGACGCGGTTACCACTTTCTGATACACGTCTGCGACATCAACCGGAGGATGTATGCTTTCAATAATAACCTGTATCACGTCAATTCCCAGGTTTTTGGACCCGCACAGCGCCGACAGTTCCTGCGTAAGGGATGAAGACATAAAATTTCTGTCAACACTGAGGAATGTATCAAGCGTGGTGTTTACCGTGCGCCGCATTATTGCATTGTATGCAGCAGCCGACAGTATCTCCTGCGGGGCTGCGGACACGGTAATATACGAATATAAATCGGTTATTTTATAGAGCAGTTTAATGTTGACCGCTGCCACCTCATTGCCGTTTCCGAGCAGGAGGCTGTATTCGCCGCCTTCATGCGCCAGATTCCACAGGAAATTCCTGCTCGTTGTCTCCTGATATCCGATTTGTATGTAACTAACCCGGTTAACATCATATATCTGAACTGAATCAACAGGCCATGGAAGTTTACATTTTAACCCCGGCCCTTTAATTGAACCTCCGGAAAGCTTTCCGAACCGGTATACTGCCGCCTGTTGATGAGGCTGTACGACGTATACCGTCGTTGCGATATATACAATTAACCCCAACAAAAGCGCCAAAGCGGGCAAAATATGCAGAGAATACCGAATCGTCCACAGCGATTTTATAGAGAACACCGATTTTGCTTCTTCTGAATACAGAACGCTGTCCGCCGTTTGATCTGAGCGGTTTCTGTCTTTGGTATTATTTATTAACGGGTATTCGGGAATAAACGTATAATTAAAACTTCCAATAACATCATTTTTCAGAATCGAAACAAGGATATTTACCGCCAGTACCGCGCACAGATACAGCGATACCGCATAACAACACCAGTGAAGCACAATAAGTATATTAATGTTAAGCACAATATGCGCCGCAATTACTGCCGCAAATACCAATGAGGTATACGAAACAAGCATCAGGATTCCCTGAGAAGTTTTATCGCCAGCGTGTAATCCGTTATTCTTTCTCATCCTGAGGTACACGGCAGTAACAAACGGAAATACCAGCAGCGCTATCGCATGTATTAAACCATATTTATAATTTTCGGTATGGGAAAACGGCAAAATAGTGATCATTCTTGTTATATGCCAGAATGTCACGCCTGCATACAAAACAATAAAAATTACAGACAGTACTGTTTTATAAACGGTTTTTCCGGGTTGTACATCCTGACCGGAATTAACGGCAGGTATATCAATTAAGCCGTCCGTATCCGGAACGACTTTTATTTCCGGGCTTTCAGGAGCAGCATTGGTATCTTTGGATTTTTTACATATCCTGGCATACAGTTTATCCAGCTTTGATTGTTCGATTGCAATTTTAATTCTGTTACAGCATAACATCAACAAAAGAAAAGCCGACGCGGCAAGGGTTATTTCCCCAAGACCCGATAATATGGCGGAACCGCGACCGAAAGAGCTTATGATTTTTAAAAAAGCGCCGGCGGCAGCTCCTAGAACAACGGGGAGTATCCGGACTTTAAGCAATGCTGCTTTTTGCAATTGCGCGTCTAAAACCATGGCCTGTATCTTGCCCTGGTCCAGTACTGCGAATCTCCATACGATCTTGTATAGGTGCCCGCTGCCATGCCTTCATTAAAATAGGCATCTAAAAAACTTTCAGTAAAAGCATATTCACCAAGCTCCACATTTGCTCCGATCGTAACACTTGTCAACGGCACACGGTAAAACGCCCTTTCAGATATATATGTTACACTGTCCGGTATAACAATACCGGATAAAAGGCTTCTGTTGAACGCATTACTCCCGATTTTTG
>JGI24695J34938_10003498_pt1 | contig 10916 bp, 12 predicted proteins | sample TergutCo191P3_FD_34938 | JGI IMG/M metagenome (IMG submission 34938) | reverse complement strand
GTCGGCAAACCATTTACATCACAGGAATTATGGAGGTGCCTGATGAAGTATATGACGCCTAAAAATGAAGGCGAAGATCAGGGCAGCAAACAATTGGAAGCTGACATGGAATTCCTTAAAAATATTCAGGCGGTATTCTATAAAACAAATAAGAATAAATATAATGAATTAATAGATGCGCTGGAAAAAGGAGATATTTCAGAGGCTTACAGGGCTGCTCATTCATTAAAAAGTAATGCAGGTCAGCTTGGCAAGATAATTCTTCAGAAAACCGCCGCAGATATCGAGCTTAACTTAAAAGAAGGTAAAAATCTTGTAACAAGCGATCAATTAACAAATTTAAAAACAGAGCTTGAGATGGTTTTAAACGAGTTTGCTCCCGAGGAATAAAGTAAAGGATGGAAAAGCAATGGAAACGGCAAAAAACTCTATACTGATTGTTGATGACGAAAACGCCAATCTAAAAGTTTTAACCCATATACTTGGACAGGATTATGTAATTTTTACAGCGGCTAACGGCACAAGCGCAATTGAAAAAGCAAAAGAATATAAACCCGATTTAATTTTATTGGATATACTTATGCCCGGTATGGACGGTTATCAAACGCTTTGCGAAATGAAGAAATGCGGCGATATTCAAAAAATACCTGTCATTTTTATTACAGGGCTGGACAGCGAAGAAGACGAAGAAAAAGGTCTTGCTCTTGATGCAGCGGATTATATTACAAAACCCTTTAGTCCCACCATTGTTAAATTAAGGGTACAAAATCAAATTCAAATTGTTAATCAGATGGTTATTATCGAACGCCTAAGCATGGTTGACCAATTAACAAATATTGCAAACAGGCGCAATTTTGACGACAGGCTGACCATGGAATGGAAACTTGCCATAAGGGAAAAGACGCCGATCAGCATTTTAATGATGGATTTGGATAAATTTAAACATATTAACGATACTTACGGTCACTTGCAGGGCGATATGATTTTACAGACCGCCGCCGCTATTTTTCCAAAATCATTTAACCGTCCAAGCGATTTTGTTGCGCGCTGGGGCGGAGAAGAATTTGTGGTGCTTATGCCGAACACTTCGCTGGAAGGCGCATTAGACATTGCAGAAAAAATCCGCAGCGATATCGAAAATACTCAAATGCCTAGTCTTGATCAAACGGAAATTAAAGTAACGATTAGCATCGGCGTCTCTTCTGTCTCGCCTACGCAGGATAGTTCCGTAGACACATTTATTTCCGGCGCGGACAAAGCGCTTTATGCGGCAAAAGAAGCGGGCAGAAATAGGGTAGTGACGCATATTTAAAACGCGCATATATTAAAATGCCTTAACCGAATGTCTTAGCCGACGGCTTCTTGATTAGGTTTTCCATAAATGTTACACTATCGGCATGAGTAAAGAGCTGACGGCAGCAGAGCTGGATTCGTTTTTTAGAGGGTTTCTTGATTTTCAAGGTTTCTCGGGCGATGCAGCTTTGAACGGGATTCAGGTTGATAATGACGGAAGCCCTATTCGTAAAGTTGCTTTTGCCGTAGATGCTGCCAAAGAAACATTTGAACAGGCGGCGGCTATAAAGGCAGGTATGCTCTTTGTTCATCACGGGCTTTTCTGGGGTGCGCCTGCGAAAGTTGCCGGAAATCTCAGGCAAAGGATAAAATTTCTTTTAGATAATAATATTTGTCTGTACGCAGTGCATCTGCCATTGGATCAGCATCCGCAATATGGAAATAATGCAGTTCTTGCAAATCTTTTAGGTTTGCAAAATATTGAACCTTTTGGCATGTATCATGGACGAAAGATCGGCTATAAAGGAACTTTTATTAAGCCGATTACAGTTGACGAAGCGGTAAAAAAAATCAGTTTTGAAGGAAGACCGCCTGCGGGTGTTTTTCCTTTTGGAAGAGATGAATGCCTGAACGCCGCGGTTGTTTCCGGCGGATCTTCGGCAAATGCAAGAGACGCAATAGAAGAAGGCATTGACTTATTCATTACAGGTGAAAGTTTCCACGGCGTTTATCATGATTGCCTGGAAGCAAAACTTAACATGATCGCAGGCGGTCATTACAGTACAGAAGTCTGGGGTGCGCAGGCTGTTATGCGTCATTTAACGGCGGAACTCGGCATTGAAACAGAATTCTTAGACAATCCAACGGGATTGTAATATATAATTTATGGGAGTGTTATGATGAAATATTTTACCAGGGAAAAACTTCTGCCGCTGTCGTTGACAGGATTTCTGCTTGTTCTGGATCAGATAACAAAGGCAATAATTGTAAAAGTACAGCCTTTGCATCCTGCGCTTATTAAAGATGTTTTTGGCAATGATTTTTTATGGATTTATCATGTGCGAAATAAAGCAATAGCTTTTAGCATCGGAGAAAATCTGCCGGAATTTATAAAACCTGTCATTTTTATTGTTGTTCCGCTTCTGGTTCTTGGTTTCCTTGTGTGGTACTTTCTTAAAAATGACGAGTTTACCGGTTTGCAGCGCTGGGTTGCGGCAGGAATTATCGGCGGAGGCCTTGGAAACCTTACAGACAGGATTTTCCGTCCCGACGGAGTTGTCGATTTTATCAGCGTAAATGTTCAATGGCTTTTTGGTGAGCGTATGTCGCGCTGGCCTACTTTTAATGTTGCCGATTCGTCTGTTGTTGTGTGCTGTATCCTTTTGATTATTACAATGTTCATTCCTGTTAAAAAACAAAAGGAAACGCCAAAGGAAACACCCAAGGAAATGTCTGATGAATAAAAAATTAAATACAGTGCTGTTCATTCTTGGAGCAACGCTGTTTAATGTTATAGTTGCAGTTATAAGTTTTATTATGTTTTTCATTTTATATGTAAGATTTTTACATATAAAAGTTGTTCCTGAAAACAATATTTCCTGGGTTGTTTCCCTTCTCTTGCTTGCTGCGATTGCGGTCTCGATATTTGTTTACCGCTTTGCTTTAAAGAAAGCGCTTAATAAAATTGATGTAGAAAAGTACTTTGATCCGCTCTTTGTAAAAAAGCCGCATTAGTAAAATTGCGTTTTTAATTATTCACCTCTGAACAGCCGCACAAATTCTTCCGGGCTTATATCTTCCGCTCCAAGGCTGCTTTTATAATCCAGCGGCATGCCCATATCAAAAAAGGAAAAGCCGTTCTCTTTAAGGTATCTCGTTAACAGGATAATCTGCACTGTTCCGGCATTGTCTTCTTCATAAAATCCCGAATAACTTGTGTAGACCTTCCCGCAGATTACGCCGAACTCCCCTGCGGCAAACTTGCCGTCGCGGTAAAGCGCAAAAGAGGTGGGATAAGCACGGTGACTGACACTGTGACTGTCACCATGATCGCGGATTTTTTTGATAGCGGCAACAAGCGGCGGGGTAAGCCAGTCTGCGCCGTGTTTTTCTACGCAGCGGTCGATTATCATGTCAAAGTCGCAATCGGCTCTTAACTCATAATTCAGCAGATTGTTAGTTATAAACCGTTTTATCGATCTTTTTACATGAAGCTTGTCAAAATGAAGGACAGATCGGACTAAATGAAGCTTTGGAAGCAATATATAGTACGGATCGTCTTCGCAGAGGTTTATAGACATGACCAAAAAGCCGGCTTCCATGAGACGGGCAATAAATGCAGGGTCGAAGCATTCGGCTATACAGAACTCTTCGTTATAATCGGTCTCCAGCATGGCATCTACTACCTCATGGCAATCGTCCTCTGAGGCTATATATATAAACCCGGACATGGTGTATTTTAATTCCATCACCTCGATAAGTCCCCCTTGACCATTTTTCTGCTTTATTCTAGACTAAAATCCTGTTTTTGTTTTATTGAACTTTGGTTTGCCGGTGTAATTTATTGCCGGCAAACTCATATATAGGAGAATATATCATGAAACGTACTTACCAACCCAGTAAAGTAAAAAGGAACCGAAAATTTGGGTTTCGCGCCCGTATGAAGACCAGGGGCGGGCGGCTTGTTTTAAAGCGCAGAAGGGCAAAGGGCAGAATTAAACTCTCAGTTTCTGACGAGAAAAAGCCCTATTAATATCGATAAAAAAGGCTCATTCCGCTTTAAACGGGAAGAGCATTTAAAGGGAAGGAATGAGATTCGGGAGGTTTTTGACAGGGGAAAACGATATGGATGCCAGGGAGCAAAACTTTTTGTTTTAAAAAACGATTTGTCCTTTAACCGTATTTGTTTTACCTTTCCCAGGTCTTTTGGAAACGCTGTTTCCAGAAATAGGGCCAGACGTCTTGGCCGGGAAGCATTCAGGCTGATGAAACCTGATCTTTTTGCCGGTCACGATTTAATTTTTCTGGCTTATCCTGAGTCCTCGTCTGTTGATCAGACAAAAATTAAGCTGCGGAACAAACAGGAGCAGCTTAAATCCCTTTTTAAAAAAGCCGGTTTATTAAAATGAAGTATATAGCGCTTATTTTTATTCGATTTTATCAATATGCAATATCTCCGCATTTTCCGCCGGTTTGCAGATTTTATCCGACATGTTCGGCGTACGCATATGAAGCCGTTATGACGCATGGATTTCTGCTTGGGAGTTTTATGGCAGTAAAACGCATTCTTCGTTGTCATCCGCTTCACCGGGGCGGATATGATCCGGTACCGGAAAAAAAATTATTACTAAGGAAATAAAATGGAAAAAAATACTATTCTTGCTGTTGTGCTGTCCAGTGTTGTTCTGATCGTTTCATTCATGATTCAGAATTACTTTGCTGTGCGGAATCAGCAGCGTATCTTACTTGAACAGCAAATGCAGGAATTGCAGCATATTCAAGCGGCTGAAACAGAACGCGTCGAAAATAATGTTCCGTTAAGTACGCCGGAGATCGAACCGGTAATCCAGCCGCCTTCCATTAGTGCGCCGGCACAGCCGTCTTCTGACTTTGGAATGCAGACTGCTGACACTGTTCTTCCTGAAATGGTAACCATTAATACAGAATTGTATACCGTAGTTTTAACAAACGCAGGCGGCGATATGGTTTCCTTTTTCTGGAAAGACCCAAGGCATGATAAACATGTCGATTTAATTCTTTCCGGCGATAACCCTGCGCGCGCTTTTACTGTCGCATTCGGCGATCATAACGCTGTGCCGGTTTCTGACTATTTTCATATTAATAAAATCTCGGATTATTCGGTTGAATTTTACCGCGATTTTATTTCTCCGATTGCGCAGCCCGCCTCTGACGGAAAGTTTCGTTTAATTAAACGATACGATTTTATTCCGACAGAATATTTATTCAGATTGACAATAACCATGGACGGCGGTTTTTCTGTTCCGGGATTCAATTTTGCAGGCAGCGCTTATACGTTATCTTTTGGTCCGCAGATTGGTCCTGAAATTATTAAACTTGATAACATCTACGATTATCGTCATTTAAGCATTTTTACCAACGGCAAGCGCAAAGACGCAAAAGTGAACGAAATAATCGATCGTCCTGCGTCATGGGCATCTATTTCCGGCAAGTACTTTACCTTCATCGCAAGACCTCTTACGGCAGATTCTAAATTTGTTTTTACCGATAAAACAGAACCGGGACTTCTAGCTGCCTCACGGCTTAATATAATCCGCCCTGCCGTAAACAACATGTTTAAAATTGTAGATACCTATCAATTTTATCTGGGACCAAAAACGCAGGATGCGCTTGCTGTCTATAATACAGGCAGAAATGAATTCGGCATACGGGAAGCCAGCTTTAACGAGATTGCAAGTTCACGCGGCATCTGGGGAATTTTAGCGCCTTTGGAAAGGCTTTTAAAATGGCTTTTAATGCGTTTTTACGATTTAATTCCAAATTACGGCGTTGCAATTATTTTACTTACGCTGTTAATAAAAGTTCTTTTCTTCCCGCTTACAAAAAAAGGATCGGAAGCAACTTTGCGCATGCAGGCTCTTGCGCCGAAGATAAAGGAAATACAGGAAAAATACAAAGCAGATCAGCAGAAACTCAGAATGGAAATGGGAAAATTTTATCAGCAGGAAGGTTATAATCCTATTTCCGGCTGTCTCCCCATGTTATTGCAGCTTCCGATATTCATTGCAATGTATAATTTGTTTAACAATCATTTTGATCTTCGCGGCGCGGAATTTATTAAAGGATGGATTGGGGATCTTTCTTTACCCGAATATATTGTGCAGTTTGAAACTTTCACGGTGCCGATTGTAGGATGGACGGCTTTAAGAGCGCTGCCGTTTATTTATGTCGGTTCGCAGCTTGTCTACAGCAAGGTTACGCAGATGCCCGGACAGCAGTCGAATGCTCAGATGAAGATGATGATGTACGTTTTACCGATTGTTTTTTTCTTTATTCTTTATAATGTGCCGTCCGGTTTATTGATCTACTGGATTTTTTCCAACCTGCTTACTCTTGTCCAGCAATTGATCATTAACAGGTATATTTTAATTAAGAAAGCGGCGGAAGCGGAAGCAAACGCTCTTGCAGCGCAGAATTCGCCTCCTCCAAAAATTGCGCCGCCAAAAAAGAAAAAAAAGAGATAAACGAAATTTATTACTTTAAATAAGGAGAGTATAAAAAAATGGAATTTGAATTTGAGGGCCGTACCGAAAAAGAAGCAATAGACAGGGCGGCGGGAGAGCTTGGTCTTGAAAAAGACGATTTTGATGTAGAGATTCTTGAAACTCAAAAAAGCGGGTTATTCAAGAAAGGTTTAGTGCGAATTAAAGTTCATGTTGCAGATTTTGGAGCGAGTAAAGGAAGCACGCCTTCTAAAGGAAACCGTAAGCCCGAGTATGAATCCAAAATGGAAAGGGATCGGATTGGTAGCGCCGCAAATCAGGCGGTTTTCGGCGAACCTGCGCCTCAGAACGAGTTTGAACAAAAGATGATCGATTTTTGTTCCGGTCTAATTGAACGCATGGGATATCCCGGCACTGTTGCGATTTTATTCCGCGATAAACAAAAGTTGGGAATGAAAATCGATTCAAGTCATTCTTCCATTCTGATAGGAAAAAAAGGAAAAAATCTTGACGCATTGCAGCTGCTTTTGAATATTTATGCGGGAAGATTAGGAAAGGAAGATACCCGCGTAATTTTAGATACTGAAAATTACCGTATACGCCGCGAAGAATCGCTTGTGCGCCTTGCTTATAATGTGGCGGAAAAAGTCCGCGAAAACAAAGGTTCTGTTCTGCTTGAACCTATGAACCCGTTTGACAGATGGCTTATCCATACCACATTAAATGATATTGGGGATGTTGAAACCAAAAGCGAAGGAGATGGTTTATATAAACAGGTGCGTGTTTTTTACCGCGGCTTAAGATAAACTTGGATAAAGGAAATTAATGAAAAAGCGCGTTTTTATAGGCATTTTTATTTTCTCATTTACGTTTGTACGCGCTTTTTCGTTGCCGCTTGAGAGTGTTGTTGCCCCTTCTTTAACAACGCAGCTTCGTGCAAGCGCAGAAATGATTATAGAAACGCAGATAAGGAACCCTGTCCCGCGGTTAATGCCGCAGAATACGGAACTGCGTAATTATTTAAACACGGTAAGGAATACTCTTGCTCCTACAACGATGGTAGAAGCGCTCTATCTTTACAGAAAACCGGCTTCTTATCACACTTCGCCCGATACATGGAACGAAGCGCAGAAAACCGGCGTTTATAATCAAATTACGGCAATCAGTTCGCTTACAGGGATTCAATATTTTTCATCCAGCAGGGGAGCAATGCGCACTTTTTATGAAAGCTCTGCCGTAATTGACGCGCCGAATACAAGAAATGTGCTGCCCGACCCTGTTTTTACAAGACCGCCTGAAACACTTACATTGCATGCAAGGCAGAAAGACCTAACATTCGGCGACAATATCTACCGTTATAATTATGTAAGTTCAGGAGACATTATCTTTTTTACCCAGGAAAACGTGACGGCTTTAAATGCAGGATTAATTCCTGCGATTGGCAGGGGCAATTTAAGGTCGATTGTCGCTATTATTGACTGCGGAGACTCGATATTGGTCTATGCCGTCAGCATGGCAAAGGCGTCTTCTGTGCCCGGTCTTGGGGATAGAATCAGCAGTTCCTTCAGTAACAGGGCAAGAGCCGTGCTTGACTGGCTGACAGGCAGATTAAACAGCCGCGTATACAACTAATCATTTAATCATCAATTTTTTTGCTCTTCTCTTGTAATTTATTATAATTAGTTATATTATTGAAGAAATTTGAAGAATATGCCGATATTTTTAAGAAGGCATATTTTTTAAGGATGGTTTCGAATGAGGTTATTTACCAGATCAGACTTTGACGGTTTAGCTTGCGGCGCGCTTTTATCCTACTTAGGATTAATTGATGAATGGAAATTTGTCCATCCAAAGGATATTCAGGATGGCTTGGTAGAAGCTACCGATAATGATATTTTAGCAAATATTCCATATATAAAGGGTTGTAAACTTTGGTTCGATCATCACTCCAGTGAATCGGAACGTTTGGGAACAGGCGCTTATTTTGAAGGCGTCTCTAGACCAGCGCCAAGCTGCGCCAGGGTTGTTTATGATTTCTACGGCGGCGATGCCAAGTTGGGTAAATTTGCAGAAATGATTCATTTTGTTGATAAGGTCGATTCAGGCGATTTACTGCCGGATGAAATTTTAGACCCAAGGGGCTGGGTGCTTTTAGGTTTTATCATGGATCCCAGGACAGGTCTTGGACGTTTCCGCAATTTTACCATAAGCAATTACGATTTAATGACGATTCTTGCAAAAGCGTGCGCCGAAAAAACGATTTATGAGATTTTAGCAATGCCTGATGTAAAGGAACGCCTCGATTTATACTATCAGCAAAAAGATATTTTTACAGAAATGGTTAAAACTCATGCCGAAATCGATGGTAACGTAGTTGTTGTCGACCTTAGGGACGTAGATACCATTTATGCCGGGAACAGGTTTATCATTTATACGCTCTTTCCGGATCAAAATATCTCGCTTTGGATAGTAGACGGCAGAAATAAGTCAAATGTTGCGATTACCGTAGGTCATAGCATAGTAAACCGTACATCCAAGGTTGATGTTGGCTCCATGCTGCTTAAATATGGCGGCGGCGGTCACAAGCAGGTAGGCACCTGTCAGGTTTCCCATGACGAAGCCGGTAAAGTAATAGACGAAATAATGGTAAAAATAAAAGGGTAGTTTAAATCAAACTATCTTGCATTTATTTCTCAATATTGTATAATCTTTAGGTATGTCCGAAAAAGAGGCTATGATATTGCTGTCCAAGATTTTGACTCAACCCGGGTCAAAAGGAAATAATCAACGTTATATCGATATTATTATAGAAGAAGATATCCCAGTTTTATGTGTTAATAAAAGCGCGCAAAAAACAAGGCAAATGCCATTTAAGGTCTTATTTGACAATAACGAAAATTTTTGGCATAAGGCGGGAACGTGGGAGTATTTCTTTACATCGGAAGGATATTCAAAGCTTAAAGATAAATTAACCGCCAGAACCGCTCCGCCGGTTATTAAACATGAGGAAAAGAAAGAAGAAGTTATCGAAGAAATGGAATCCGCCGATGAATCCGCCGAGGTGGGTTTTGGAAAAGATTATAAAACTTTTTCTGAGATGACCACCGAAGAAAAAATTGACTGCCTTAACAACGGCAAGAAACGCCTAAACGATATTCTTGCTCAGAAAACAAAAGACGAAGCCGAAGTTACAGAACTTCTTGTAGATACGACAAAAGATGCTGCGCTTATTAACCATGCCGCTTTGGAAGAAGCGATAAAACTTGCAGACGATGAAGCAAAAAAACTTACACAGGATCTTGTTGATTCAACAAACGAAATGGTCAAGTCCTCTGCGCAGCTTATATCCGAAAATGTTTTCAGCAACGAAATGATGAACTCGCTTGTAGAAAAATCGAACGGCACGATTATCCAGCACATGACGCGCGTATATCTTAACGGGCTTGCGTTTCTTTCTTATTATAACAATCTTGTTTCTACATCAAGCGCGATTCAAAAGCTGCGCATTAAATTTGCCTCCGAATACAGAAAATTTTACCACGAGCTTCTTCCGCATTTAAGCATGGATGATATAGTGCTTGAACGCGTATTCTACGGCGGCATGAGAGCAATCCCGACGGATTTATTTTTTAAATGGGCGGTTGGTTTTTTAATTCACGATATCGGCAAAGCAAACGCTGTTGAATATCACGAAGGCGAGGCAAAGTACGATAGAAAAATCGTAATTGATCATGTCAAGCAGGGTTATAAATCGATCATGACAAAAACAAATTACCCTATGGAAGCAAGTTTAATTACAGGGTATCATCACGAGTACTACGGCGATGCCGACGGATACGGTTATTTTCGCGCTTACCTTTCACAGTATAAAAAGCAAAATCCCAACGCAACGCAGGATTACTGCATCACTTATGAACTTGAACCTATTTTAGACTATCAGGCGCTTGCGTATTTTCCGGCGAAGGTGCTGGAAATTATCGATATTTATGACAGCGTTACAGACCCGCACCGCGTCTATCGCAAAAGCATGACGCCGGATGAAGCCCTTGTCATGATGAAGGAAGAATTTGTAATTAAGCATAAAAAAATTGACGCGATTCTTTTTGACATATTTGAAGCCTTTATCCGCGAAAAAGAAAAACAGAATAAAGGAAAAAGTGTGAAGATTGCCGCTTAACGAAATTTTACTTATAGACTTGGCTTAGCCAAGAAACCAAAATTTTCAATTTCAGCAAAAATGCTTTTTTAACAGCTCCAGATCCAATTCCTTGTAAACCGGATATTTTTCCATCAGCGTTTTAACCCGCGCGTGAACCTCGCTCTTTACTTTTTCGTCTATCTCATATTTTGCCTTGCTGTTTTTTGACGGGTCTTTCTTGTCTTTTGCCTGTTTTGTTCCTTTTATTACCATCGCGATTAATT
>JGI24695J34938_10003496_pt1 | contig 10919 bp, 13 predicted proteins | sample TergutCo191P3_FD_34938 | JGI IMG/M metagenome (IMG submission 34938) | reverse complement strand
ACCCTTGATGACGCCGCCGACGCAGCCCGCGCCGCCGGATTATCGGGTTTGGAATTTTTAGCCGGAATGCCCGGTACAATCGGCGGCGCCGTATGGATGAACGCCCGCTGTTACGGCAGCGAAATTTCCGATGTAATTTGTAATGCGGAATATGCGGCGGGCAGTGAGCAGTGCGGATATTCCGTTAAAAAAATAGAGATTAAAAACGGCGAAGGGTTTTCGTATAAAAAAAGTCCGTTTCAAAGCATGGATTGTTTAATTTTAAACGCTTCGTTCAAATTAAAAAAGGGTGATAAAAATAAAATGCTTGCGCAAACGGAAAAATACAGAAAAGATCGGCGCGAAAAAGGACATTATTTTTTTCCAAGCGCAGGATCGGCATTTAAAAATAATCATGACTTTTGTAAACCAACAGGACAGATAATTGACGAATTGGGATTAAAAGGTTTTCAAATCGGCGGCGCTCAGATTGCTCCGTTTCATGGAAACATTATTATAAACACAAAAAATGCGTCAGCCGCGGATATCCGCAATCTGACGGAAGAAATTTCGGTTAAAGTCAGGAACGCGGCAGGATTAATCCTTGAGCCAGAAATTTTATTTGTTGGAGAGTGGTAATCATTAATGTACCACTTGCCACTATTTTTTAAATTTGCTAATATAATTAAAAGCTTAATCCTCATATTAAGCTACCTCTTTTCCGGCTTTTTTAAAAATGCCGGGCATATGGCCATAAGGAGGAACTATGCGCCGATATGAACTTACTGTAATCTTCCCTTTAGAAGAAGATCAGCACAGAGCGGGAAGGGATCAATTGTTATCCGATCTTGCCGCAAACGGAGCCGAAGTCGAGAAAACCGATGAACTCGGGGATCGCGATCTCGCCTATGAAGTTAAAAAAAGAAAACGCGGAAAATACGCGCTTTTAGTGATCAAATCCGATCCGTCAAAAATCACCGTTCTTGATCGAATTTTTAAACTGAACGCCAATCTCCTCAAATTTCTCTTTGTACGAATAGAGGAGTAGGGGAAGTATGGCGGATTTAAATCATGTTGTATTGATTGGCAGATTGACCCGTGACGCGGAATTAAAATATACCGCAGGCGGACAAGCAGTTTGTAAATTTTCCATCGCTGTAAATCGCCGGAAAAAAAACGGAGATCAGTGGGAAGATGAAGCCAATTTTTTTGACATTGTATTGTGGGGAAAGCAGGGAGAATCGCTTCAGTCATATCTTGTAAAAGGTAAAATGATCGGCGTTGACGGAGAGCTTCGTCAGGATCGCTGGCAGCAAGACGGGCAGAACAGGTCCAAGATCGAAATAATCGCGAATTATGTTCAGTTGCTCGGAGGCGGCGGAGGCGGCGATAAAAACGATCGTCAGAATTTCCAAAGCAGTCTGCCTAACCGTAATTCACAAGATACGTCGTACAGTCAATCCAAAGATGACGGCTTTACAGACGATATTCCATTTTAATAAAACTTAAGGAGTTTAATATGTCCGATGATAAATATTTCGATAACGAGCAGTCTTCCCGCCATGACAGGGACAGAATGGAAATGCAGATGGATGACCGCGACGGCGATGATCGCGGCGGCAGAGGCAAAGGCGGCGGCAAAGTTTTCTTTAAGAAAAAAGTCTGCAAGTTCTGCGCTCAGAAATTAAAAATCGATTATAAAGAAGCTGATACTCTGCGCAGATTTATAACAGAAAGAGGAAAAATTCTTCCGCGCAGAATTACCGGAACCTGCGCCAAGCATCAAAGAGCTCTGTCTCTTGCGATTAAACAGGCAAGAAGCATTGCTTTGCTTCCTTTTGTAGCGGAATAAAATGCTGGAAAGAATCCCCGCCGAAGAAGGCGCTTTTCTTAACATAAATAAAAACGCTCTGATTACAATACTGGTTTGTACCGGTCTTAGCATGTTATTTTTAAGAACAGGGATTCTTTCGATGCTTTATCTGATACCTCTTGGGTATGCCGTTATTGTTACCGGTTTTATGTGGTATACGTTTTTTGCGGCATCCTTGACAAATATAATTCTGGTTATCGGAATGAATTTAGTTTCATCTAACAATTCGGAAAATATATGGATGGATATTTTCTATATAACCGTATTATTTCTGCTGTTCGCGTGGATAATAGGCGGTAAAAATACCAGAACCGCATACAGGTTTATTCTGGCTTCCGCCGCGGGAGCCGCCGCTTTTTTGTTTGTTATAAACAGACCTGACTCATCGTTTTTTGTTATTTTTAATGAAGCGGCGAATATAATACTGCAGGCTTCTCCTTCGGAAGAAATGATAGAAACCATAAAAAAAATTCTTCTTTGCGGAGGTGCGTTAGCATCGGTGCTTTTAATGTTTTATGTTAACCGGCAAATATCAATCGGAATTGTTTCTTTTGTTAAAAGGCAGAAGATCGACAGGGGATTATCGGAATTTTTCGCGCCTGTAAACACAATTTGGGTTTTAATAGGATCGCTTGCTACAGTTGTATGCGCTGCGTTTTTAAAAATCGAAATGCTCGAAATTATCGCATGGAATGTTTTAGTTGTCTGCGGTATAATTTATCTGGTTCAGGGTGCCGGGATTTTAATGTATTTTCTTGCACAGAAAACGCCTGTTGTCCGTGTCAGCGTAAATATATTATTGATTATTTTTGTACTCAGTCCTCTCGGCGCTTTTGTCGTTGGAGCGTTAGCGCTGCTTGGAATTGCGGAGAATTTCCGGCCGATTCGTCGTAAGGAAATTAAACAATAACCTCTACTCCGGGGTAAACAACTGTTTTTTGCGGTTGTATTTTAATTATTTAACCCGTACAACTTTTCGGGTTACAAGTAACGCGTAGTGTTACAGTGATGCTATGCATCACAAGGAGCTTGGTATGAAAGTTATTTTGAACAAGGATCTTGCCACCCTCGGCGAAGAGGGTGACGTAAAAGAAGTAGCCAAAGGTTATGCGCGTAACTATCTTTTTCCAAGAGGCATCGCTCTTCCTTACACTCCCCGAATGATAAAAATTATCGAAGGCCGCAGAGCGGAAATTGAAGCTCGCAAAGAACAAAAACGAATGGATGCGAGAGGGCTCAAAGAAAAACTTGACTCGTTCGAATTAAATATAACAATGCCTGCGGGAGCAAACGGAAAATTATACGGCGCCGTAACAAATCAGACTATCGCCGATGAACTTTCGAAGAACGGTTTTCAAGTTGAACGTAAACGAATTGAACTTGCGGGTAACGGTTATAAAAATGTCGGCAAGTACAAGGCGGCAATCAGGCTTTATGAAAATCAATCCGCGGAAATTACCGTTACAATTATCGCGCAGGAAATAAAAACAGAAACTCAGCCTAAGCAAGCGCCGCGAAGAAACAGAAGGGATGAACAGCGCAGGGAAGGCGTTCAGGAAGGACAATCCGACGCTCCTGCTTCGGAACCTGCCGCCGAATAAGCCTTTAGTATGGCGAAATCTGTAAGAGATAAAACTCCTCCTCACGATGACGAACTGGAGCAGGCTGCGCTGGGAAGCCTTTTAGCGGATAACGAAGCTGTATCCGCGGTTATTCAGATGCATCTGCGTCCTGATGACTTTTACTCGCGCGCCAATACCAAAATTTTCGAAGCTGTTTTAAACCTCGATTCAAGAGGACTGCGCCCCGATATTCAGACGGTGGTTCAGGAATTAAAACAAATGGGAAAACTAGACGAAGCAGGCGGCGCTTCTTATGTGTCAAGCCTTACGAACGTTATTCCTTCCAGCGCTAATATTGATTATTACGCGCAAATGGTAAAAAATTATTCGCTCAAAAGAGAACTTTTAAAAGTCGCGTCGGAAATAGGCGTTAACGCGTATGATGAATCAAAAGAATCAAACGAACTTTTAGAAGAAGTGCAAAGGAGCATTTTTGAATTAAGCGATAAAAGCCAAATTTCTTCGTCAAAAAAAATCGGCGAAGTATTAAAAGAAGCAATGTCCATTCTTGACAATGTCATTAAATCAAAAAATCCCATAACGGGAATCCCGACAGGCTATGATAAACTCGATCAAATGACATCCGGTTTTCAGCGTGAAGAATTTATTATTATCGGAGCAAGACCGTCAGTAGGCAAAACCGCTTTAGCGCTCAATATCGCTTCGCATATCGCTTTTCATCAGAAAATCCCGGCGGCTTTTTTTTCTTTGGAAATGTCGCAGATCGCTTTAGTGCACCGCCTTATAAGCAGCGAAGCGATGGTTAACGCTCAAAATTTAAGAAGCGGTTTTTTAAGCACCGGTGATTACAAAAAAATTATTGATGTTATGGGTTTAATGTATGAAGCTCCTTTTTATATCGTCGATGTACCTAACATGAATTTGCTTAATTTGCGCTCTCAGGCGAGAAAATTGCGTTCTCAGCAGGGAGTAGAAGTGATTTTTATCGATTATCTGGGACTAATCGGCTCCGAAAATAAAAGAGCGCAAAGGTTTGATCAGATTTCAGAAATTTCAAGATCGCTTAAAAGTCTTGCGCGGGAGCTGCATATTCCGATTGTTGTTTTGTGCCAGCTTAACCGCGATGCGCAGTACGAAACTCCGACTTTAGCCAATTTAAGGGATTCAGGTTCGATAGAGCAGGACGCTGATTTAGTTTTATTTTTAAACAGACCTCAGCCGAAAAAAAATAAAAATGATAAGGAAGAAGAAAAACCGGTGCCTTTAGATATGATACCGACAGACCTTATCATAGCCAAGCAGCGAAACGGTCCGATAGGCGAAGTTAAATTGCAGCTTGCCGCAAAATACGCGAAATTCGCGCCGTTAACGAAAGATTATAGTTAAATTATTAAAATAAACTTGATTAAATTTATCTTAATATAGTATAATGTCTTTATTGGGGGGAGAGTATGGCATTTGTTGACGATTATGATTTTAATTTATTAAAAAATGAAGCCGAGAATCTTGTAATTCTGGAAATTGAACAGCAGCTGAAAAACGCGCCGGGATTGTGCCAGTGCAATGAGTGTATTGTAGATATTGCCGCCATTTCTTTAAATACGGTTAAACCGTTATACCGCTTTTCGCTGCTTGGAACGCTTTATGCAGGTCAGGCTATGACAGAGAAGGCTTATGCCGACAGCGTAAAGCAGGCGGTAACTCAGGCAATTAAAAAAGTAAGAAAAAATCCGGCGCACGATTAAATTACCCGCGTTAACAACGAAGTTACCCGCGCCAAGTGCAGCGAAGCTACCCGCGCACAAAAAACATAATATCCCCGAATAACGCAAAAACCATCAAGCAGCCTATTATCGCCATGCCGCATGCGTTAAAAACTGATACAGCTTTTGGCGGTATCGGTTTTCTTCTGATCATTTCGACAAAAAACAAAATAATCATGCCGCCGTCAAGAATCGGAAGCGGTAAAAGGTTCATTACGCACAACGCTACAGAAATAAGCGCGATAAAATTCGCGAATGATCTAAGCCCTGTTCCGACACTCTGCCCGAACCCCTGAGTCGCTATATCACCCATCATGTATGTTATCCGCACAGGACCGGATACAGCCTGTGTAAGATCAATTCCCCTGAAAAGAAGCCCGAGACTTTTTACAGAGACAGTAAGAGTTTTCCATCCTTCCTGCACGCCTTTGGCAATTGCCGCGGGCGCCGACAGATTCGGCGTACGATAACGAATTGTTTCCCACGTAAAGCCCAGCTCCGAAATCTGCTCTCCGTTTTGATCAAGCATAAAGATTTCGGCCTGTCCGGGAAAGTTTTGACGCATATATTCGATAATCATGCTTTGAGGATTTGACGCTCTTACGGCTCTGAAATCTTCGCTGTTGCGTATAACGTTTCCGTTAGCTGACGTAATTATGTCTCCCGCTTTTAAGCCCGCGATATACGCCGGGCTGCCTTCGTTAACAGATTCAATTTTAGGATCGATCCAGAAATAAACTCCGATCCTGCCGGCTCCCGTCGATTTTTCTAGAGCCGGAGTAACGATTAAATTTGTAAGCTTTCTGTCTCTTTCGACCGTTATAGGAATATTTTTTTCCGGGTTTAGAGCGATCATTTCCTGTATTTCATGATAATAAGAAATTTCTTTTCCGTTTATTTCGATTATTCGATCGCCTGTCTGCAGACCCGCTATATCTGCGGGGAAAATCTGTCTTTGCTCAAAATCGCCGCTTGTTTCGGCGCGGCTTGTTTCCGAAGCCAGAATAATCCTGTTGCCGACTGTGGTTATTTCGAAACCGACACCCCAAATAATAGATAAAAGAATAACCGCTAAAATTAAATTAAAAAACGGTCCGCCGAAACAGACAAGCATCCTTGCCTGCGGACTTGCCGCAAGATAAGAGCCTTTTTCCGGCTGAATGCCTTTTTGCATATTTTCCCACGCGGCATTATAATCGTTTTCTCCCTGCATCTTGCAATAACCGCCGACAGGAAACATTCCAAGGCGGTACTCGACAGAGCCGATCTTCTTTTTTAAAATAGGATTTCCCCAGCCGAGAGAAAACGCCTCTACATTTATTCCCATTAATCTCGCGGCAAGAAAATGCCCAAGCTCATGAAAAAAAACAACAACACCCAGCCCAAAAAGTCCAAGAAGTATATTAATAGCTATCATTTTTTTATTGTGGCATATTATTAATATTTATTCCACTGATAAAAAATTTTTTGCAATTAGACGCGCTTTTGTATCGGCGTTTAAAATTGATTCCAAATCAAATTCGTCGCCTGACCAGTCGGAGCTTAAAACTTGTTCCGTGATTTTTGAGATGTCTGTAAATTTTATTCTTTGTTCAAGAAAAGCTGCGGCGGCGGTTTCGTTGGCGGCATTGTAAGCGCAGGGGTAGAGGTTTCCCTGTGCTGCGGCGGCGTAGGCGAATTTTAACATCGGGAATTTTTCCGCATCCGGTTTGTAAAACTCAAGAGTTAACGAATCAAAATTGATTGGTTCAAGAGAAGAGGGAGTTGTTACAGGCCAGTAAAGCGCATCATGAATCGGATGGCGCATATCGGGTTTTGACGCCTGAGCGTAAATTACTCCGTTACAAAGGCGGATCATCGAATGAATAATGCTCTGAGGATGAATCACCGTTTTAATTTTTTCAGGGGGCATGTCAAATAAAACGCAGGCTTCAATTACTTCCAATCCTTTATTCGCCATCGAAGCTGAATCAATTGTTATCTTTTGTCCCATGTTCCATGTGGGGTGTGCAAGCGCATCTTCGACAGTAACACTTCTCATCATCTCTATGCTGTAATTCCGAAAAGGTCCGCCCGAAGCTGTTAAAATAATTTCGCTGATAATATCGATATTTTTTTCTTTGGTATACCTTAATCCGTGTCCCTGTAATAAATGAAAAACAGCCGAATGTTCGGAATCAACGGGGATAATATTCACTCCCTTTTCTTTTGCATGGCGCATAACAAGCCTGCCTGCCATTACTATTGTTTCTTTATTTGCAAGAGCAAGATGAGATCCAGCGTTAATTGCGGCTAGGGAAGGTCTAAGACCTGCGGCTCCGGCGATGCCATTAATTGTAATATCGGGTTTTGTTTCTAAAATGGCGCAGAGAAGTTTATCATCACCTCCCGGTTTTTCTGTCTGCACGCAGACTGCCGACGGAAATTTTTTTGACAATTCTTCAAGGCTTCTGTTACGTGAAGAAAGCAAAACTGTTTCGAAACTTTCGCCGCCGCGGGATATTATATCCAAGGCGCTTTTTCCTATTGAACCTGTCGCTCCCAAAACCGCGATTCTTTTTTTCATTAAGCGATAAAAAGCAGATGGTAAAGAAGATAAAACACAGGAGCAGCTACGATAATAGAATCGATAGAATCAAGAACGCCTCCGCGCCCCAGCATAAAATTTCCGGAATCTTTAAAATCACAGCTTCTCTTTATAGCAGACTCCGCCAAATCTCCCGCCATTGCCGCAATCCCTGTGCAAAAACCGATAATTATCGCGGTAAAAAGCATTGTCGAAACAGGCATATCATAAAACGCGTTGATCGGAAAAACATTTATGTTATTGGGAAAAACTACAAATACCGCGGCGGCGGCAACAAGGATAGGTCCGATAATTCCGCCGATAAAACCGGCAATGCTTTTATTCGGGCTTACTGCGATAAGACCGCGGTTATTCGCGCCGAACAATGTACCAAATAACCATGCGATTGAGTCGCTCGCGACAGCCGTCAACAAAAATAAAAGGATCGCGAAACTATTCTGCCATATATTCATTTTTATAAGCCAGTACATAAAAAAACCAGGATATACAAGCATTGAAAAACAACCGATGATTTTATTTAATCCTATTTCGAATTCTGAAGGACGCGAAAAAATCCCCGATAGAAGAGAAAGACCCGCGCCCGACATTATAACGACAGAAACAATCCATAAAGGAAGGTTAAAACTTACATGAAGAGTGATTGCCAAAGGAGCCAGCGCGCCCAGTATGAAACTTTCTATTTTTGAAACGCGGATATGTTTTTTTTCCAGCATTGCAGATAATTCAACAGCGCCCATCGCGGAAAAAAATATCGCGGCAATGTTTAATGCAAGATTATTAAACCAGGGCAGGAAGAGCACGAGCGCGACGATAGCGGGAGTTCCGATAAAAAATATTAATAAACGTTCTATCAGTTTCTTCATTGTTTTATTCCGCCGTAACGGCGCTCTCTTTTTTGGAAATTTTTAACCGCTGTTTCNAAATCTTCTTTTTCCCAGTCTGGCCACAGTTTATCAGAAATATAAAATTCTGAATAGGCGCTTTCCCATAACAGAAAATTGCTTGTGCGGTATTCGCCCGCGCTTCTGATGATTAAATCAGGATCGGGAATATCAGGATTATCAAGATAAGAACGAATTTCCTGCTCGTTTAATTGATTAAAATTTTTTCCCGATTCCGAAAATTTACGGAACGCTCTGATTATCTCGTCTCTGCCGCCGTAATTGATCGCAAGAATTACCTGCATTCCGTCAAAGCTTTGCGTGTCATTGATAGAATCAGTAATTTCTTTTTGAATGTCCGCAGGAAGCCCCGAAAAATCACCCGTATACCTTGTGCGGATTTTATTTTTTTTGCTGAAATCAAATTCCGCTCTTAAATATTGTTTTACAAGGCTCATAATAAAATTTACTTCTTCCGCTGCGCGTTTCCAGTTTTCCGTGGAAAAAGCGTAAAGGGTTAAAAATTTTATTCCTAAATCGCTCGCCGCTTTGACAATTTTTTTCGCGGTCTTTAACCCTTCAAGATGTCCCTGAGTGCGGACAAGTCCCCGCTCTTTAGCCCAGCGTCCGTTTCCGTCCATAATTATTCCGACGTGAACGGGGATTGTCTTCTCCATTAAACTTCCATTATTTCTTTTTCTTTTTCTTCAAGAACTTTATTAACTTGATTTATATAACTGTCCGTAAGTTTTTGAAGTTCATCCGATCCTTTGCTTTCGTCATCCTGGGTAATTTTGGCGTCTTTTAAAAGTTTTTTTAATTCTTCGTTGCCGTCGCGCCGGATATTACGAATTGATACTCTTGACTGCTCGGCATTGTTCTTAGCAAGTTTGACAAGTTCTTTGCGCCGCTCTTCGGTAAGAGGAGGAATCGAAATGCGGATCACTTTACCGTCATTCGAAGGATTCAACGAAAGCTCGGATGATCGTATCGCTTTTTCAATTTCTGTTATAAGAGCTTTATCCCACGGCTGAATAACTATAAGACGCGCTTCGGGAACAGAAATATTAGCCACTTGATTTAAAGGTGATTTTTCTCCGTATGCGTCTACGCGAATTCTGTCGAAAAGCGAAGCTGAAGCGCGTCCTGTCCGCAGTGAAGAAAATCCTTCTTTAAGGCTCGCGACAGTTTTTTTCATCCGATCTTCGTTAGCTGATATTACATCCTGCATGTTAACCTTCCACGCCGACCTTATAATAAATATATTGATTGATTGAAAGTTTTGCTCCCGACTTTTTCGCGCATTCTTCGATTGCTTTTGCGACGGAAAGTTTTTCGTCTTTCACATAACCTTGTTCCAAAAGACATATTTCGCTTAAATATTTTTTTACCTTTCCCTGAAGAATGCCTGAAAGAACATTGTCGGGTTTGCCTTTAAGTTTTTCGTCTTTTTCCATTTGAGCTTTAAAAATTTCTTCCTGTTCCTTAAGCCATTTTTGATCGATTCTGCTCTGGTCAATCGCCGCGGGATTAAACGCCGCAATATGAAGCGCAAGAGAAAAAATAAAAGCTTTTACATCTTCGTTCTTGAAAATTTCCGGCTTATCCGATTCGCATTTTACAACAACGCCGATGTTTCCGTCTCCGTGAATATACTGAGTAAGATATTCGTTCGAGGATGCTTTTATAAGGCATAATCTTTTAAGCCCCATGTTCTCGCGGATTTTTGTAGCCAAGTCCTGAACCATGCCGCTAAGTTCATCGGTTGGAGCTTCGATATTTTTATCCAAAACTTTATTTGCGATTATGCCGCCAAGCTCGATAAATTCGGGGTTTCTGGCGACAAAGTCGGTTTCGGCGTTTAATTCGACAAGAACAGCCGAAGTTCCGTCTTCTTTAATTTTTACGAAAATCTTACCTTCGTTAGTGGCGCGGCCTACGCGTTTTTCAAGAGCCGCTAATCCTTTTTCTTTTAATATTTTTTCTGCAGCCGCAAAATCTCCTCCTGTTGATACAAGAGCGTTCTTGCATTCCATCGGTCCTGCTCCGGTTTTATCGCGAAGTTTTTTTACATCGCTAGCGCTGATATCTGCCATTATATTCTCCTTACTCCTTATAAACTTTATCTACATCAAGATGAATTCGTCCGTCATCATCATCTTCATCAACTTCTTCATCCGCTTTAGCGGCTCTGATAGCTTCTTCTGTTGTGTAGTTTTCGTAATCTACAATTTCTCTGTCTTCTTCTTTTTT
>JGI24695J34938_10003494_pt1 | contig 10924 bp, 9 predicted proteins | sample TergutCo191P3_FD_34938 | JGI IMG/M metagenome (IMG submission 34938) | reverse complement strand
TAAAACTAGGCGAAAAAGAAAAAGCCGATGTAATAATGGCGACGGATCCCGACGCGGACAGATTCGGCATCGCCGTTCCGAAAAAAACTGGAGGTTTCGCGCTTGTTACGGGAAATCAGATGGGTGTACTTCTTGCGGATTATATTTTTCTCTCCTTAAAAGAAAAAGGTAAGCTTCCGCCGAAAGCCGCGATGGTTAATTCTATCGTTACAACGGGAATGCAGAAAAAAACGGCGGAGCATTACGGCGGAAGCTGTTTTGAATGTTTAACAGGATTTAAATGGATCGCGGACGTTATGCGAAAGTGGGAAACAGCGGCTAAAAGCGGCGATACAAGCGCTTATAATTTTGTTTTCGGCACAGAAGAAAGCTACGGCTATCTTATAGAAACGGATGTGCGCGATAAAGACGGCGTGTCCGCGGCAGCGCTTACGGCGGAAATGACTCTCTACTGGCGCAGCAAGGGAAAAAGTCTTTTAGACAGGTTAGACGAACTTTACGCGATCTGCGGCTACTGGCAGGAACTTGGAATTTCCAAATATTTTAAAGGTCCCGAAGGTCCTTCTATTATGAACGGCATCATGGAAGAGTACCGCAGGAATCCGCCGAAAACCTTAGGCGGAATTGAAATTGAAAAAGTGCGCGATATTAAAAACGGCGCAGACGGTCTTCCGCCAAGCGATGTGCTCCAGTTTTTCTTAAAAGATGGGACGATAGTAAGCGCGCGGCCAAGCGGAACAGAGCCAAAGATTAAATTTTACGCAAGCTGCTGCGCGCAGGTCGGTTCAGGCGGATTAGATGAGGCAAAAAAGGAAGCCGCGCGCAAGCTGGACGCGATTAATAAGGACATCAGGGCTGTTATCGGAAATTAATTTCGCATAACGTTTTATTAAAACAGCCCGGCGATAAAGTAATATAAGCAGGGAATAAAAATCGCGGGTATCAGGTTGGCTACTTTAATTTCTTTCGGGCTTAGAAAATTAAAGCCGATTGCGGCTACTAATAAGCTTCCCACAGCGGACATTTCGCGGATCATGTCCTGAGTTAAAAAATCGCGGATTAAAATTGAAGCGAGCGCGATACCCCCTTGGTATACAAACACGCAGACTGCCGAAAACGCGACGCCTATCCCCATTGACGCGCTGAAAATGATCGATATTGTTCCGTCAAGGACTGATTTCGCGTACAATACTTCGTGATTTCCTAAAAGCCCGCCCTGCATCGCGCCGATTATCGCCATTGAGCCTGTGCAAAAAAGAATGCTCGCCGATACAAAACCTTTAGAAAAATTGCGGTTTTTTTCCGGGACATTGGGACCGTCCATTTTAAGTTTTTTCTCCGCCCAAAGCCCGAGCTTGTTCATCCATTTATCAATGTTGATGAGCTCTCCGATCAAAGCGCCGATCACAAGGCTTAAAACAAGCAGCAGTACATTTTGATTATCGAACGCGCCTCTTATCCCGATAAATAAAACCGCTAAGCCGGACGCTTTTTTCAGGATTTCCTCGAACCGGTCAGGTATCCGCTTTACAAGAAATGTTCCGATTAATGAAAAAACAATTATAGTTACCGCGTTTACTATTGTGCCAAGCATGATATGTTAATTTTCTGTTATGCGCAAACTGTTACGCCCATAACTGAACATTCAGGAAGCGTAAACTCATACCCAAAAGCAGTTTTTGTAAAACCTGAAAAATCCGCAAGCTTTAATTTTTCCGTATCGGTAAAATCGTTATACGCGTTAATTTTGCCTGATAAAATTTTCGCGTTTATTTTATTCGCGTTAAATCCTGGAAGTTCCATATCGATCTTTTTGCTTTTATCTGCGCTGAGATTCGCGATTGTAATGTTGATTTCATCGCCCTTTCGCGAAGCTGATACATGTAAATCTGGAACCTGCGATTCTTCGGTGCCTGTAAGCGCTGTTTCGATATAGCTGTCTATTAAGTCCGCGTCCTGATGTTTCTTATATAAGTCAAAAACATGATATGTCGGGGTCAGAATCATTTTTTCGCCTTCCGTTAAAATTACCGCCTGAAGCACGTTCACCATCTGCGCTATATTCGCCATTTTCACCCGATCGCAGTGTTTGTTAAAAACGTTAAGCGAAACAGAAGCGACAAGCGCGTCTCTCATTGTGTTTTGCTGAAACAGGAAACCGGGGTTTGTGCCGGGAGCCGCGTCGAACCATGTGCCCCATTCGTCAATAATTAAGCCTGTCATTTTTCCCGGATCATGCAAATCCATTATTCGGCTGTGGTTCGCGATTAGCTCATCCATCATGAGAGCTTTTTTCAATGTTGCGTAATATTCGCTTTCTGTAAAATCAACAGCCGATCCTTTTTTTTCCCATGTGCGGGTGATCGTGTAATAATGAAGGGAAAGCCCGCTCATAAAAAGGCGCGCGTTACTCATCAGAACTTCCGTCCATTTATAGTTAAAGTCGCACGCGCCGCACGCGATTTTATAAATTTTATTTTCGCCGTAATTTCGCACATAAGTCTGGTAGCGGCGGTATTCATCGGCGTAATACTCGGGGCGCATATTTCCTCCGCAACCCCAGTTTTCGTTGCCCACGCCGAAATATTTTACCTTCCACGGCTCCTCGCGGCCGTTTTCTTTGCGAAGCTGCGACATCGGAGACAATCCGCCGAAAGTCATGTACTCGACCCACTCGCTCATTTCCTGAACAGTGCCGCTGCCAAGATTTCCGTTGACATAAGGCTCGCATCCTACCTGATCGCAAAAATCCAAAAACTCATGCGTGCCGAAAGAATTATCCTCGATGACGCCGCCCCAGTGGGTATTGATCATTTTTTTTCTGTTTTTTTTGGGACCGATTCCGTCCTTCCAGTGATACTCATCTGCGAAACATCCGCCCGGCCAGCGCAGCACAGGCAGTTTGATATGTTTCAGCGCGTTAACAATGTCGGTTCTCATTCCTCTGACATTGGGAATAGGTGAATCTTCACCGACATATATTCCGTCATAAATGCATCTTCCAAGATGCTCAGCGAAGTTTCCGTAAATTTCCTTATTAATCTTTGCGCCTTTTTTTCCTGTATTAACGATGAGCTTGCTCATAAATCCCCCTTGGTTTTTATATTATCAATTACTTTTTGTAATGATGCAATGTATTTTAGATTTAGCGTCTGTACACAATTTTGTAAAAAAATTTTATTTTTTCTCTTGACAATAATGTATTTACTGATTATACTGTATATAGTGTTAATATAATAATAAGGAGGCATAATGATGAGGGATAAAAATGAAGATTTTAATCTCTAACCGCTCGGGAGTTTCAATTTACGAGCAGATAAAAGAGCAGATAAAACATGCGATTTTTTCAGGTGAATTAAAGGAAGACGACCTTCTTCCTTCTATCCGTCAGCTTTCGCGGGATCTAAAAATCAGCGTTATCACAACAACGCGCGCTTATAACGATCTTGAGCAGGAAGGATTTATCGCGAATGTTCAGGGTAAGGGATGTTTTATTCTTGCGCGCAATCAGGAACTTGCAAGGGAAAACGCTTTTCACAGAATGGAAGAAGGATTAAACGCGGCTATAAAAGCCGCGAAGACAGAAGGCATCAGTAAAAAAGACGTTATAAGCAGATTTAATATTTTATGGGAGACAGATGATGAATGATATAAGCAATAATATTTTGGAAGTGCGGAACGTAAACAAGAAATACGGTTTGTTTTCACTTAACGGAATTAGTTTTGATGTGCCGCGCGGCTACATTACGGGTTTTATCGGACCGAACGGAGCGGGTAAAACAACAACTATCAAATCGATTTTGAATGTGATTAATATTGACGGCGGGAATATCAGCCTGTTCGGGCAGGACAATTCGCAGACGCACACCACTGATTCTGCGCAGCGGACTGGCGTGCAGCGGGTTGCGGCGCAAAACGAGCGGATCGGAACTGTGATGGATACTCCGCTTTTCATTGACGACTGGACGTTAAACGACACTGAAAGAGCTATATCGCCTTTTTACGCGAACTGGGACAAGAATAAATTTTCCGGCCTTTTAAAATCATTTAACCTTGATCCCAAAAAGAAGGTAAAAGATCTTTCGCGGGGAATGAAAGTCAAGCTTCAAATCGCCGCCGCTTTATCCCACGACGCTGAGTTTCTGATTCTTGACGAGCCGACATCGGGTCTTGATCCTGTCGCCCGCGATGAGATTTGCGATCTTCTGCGCGGGTTTATCTGCGACGAACAAAAAAGCGTGTTTTTTTCAACTCATATCACTTCTGATTTGGAAAAAACGGCGGACTATATCACATTTATACTGAACGGAAACATAGTGTATTCAGGCTCTAAAGATGCGCTTTTGGAAAAATATATGCGCGTAACGGGCGGACCTGATGATTTAAACAGCGGACAGATGGAAAACATTATCGGATACCGCGGACACGGCTCAGGCTTTGAGGGAATGATAGAAACCGCGAATGCCGCGCTTTTGCCCCGCGGCGTATTAATCGAAAATATTTCGCTTGAAGAAATAATAATATTTATGAATAAAGGAGTAAAAATTCATGAACAGGGTTAATAAAGTAAAATCTTTTATACAGCTCGATTTTTTAACTGTTAAACCGTATTTTACATTTAAAAGTTTGTCAATATACGCGGTAATCGCGCTCTTTCTTACAATTTTTTCGAATACCGCTTCATCTTCTATCGGGTTTGGAATGATGGCAGGAACGCTGTTTATGAGTTATCCTTTCGCGGTGGGAGAAAAAAGCAATATGGACGCTCTTTATACATTGCTTTCCGTAAACAGAAAAACAGTAGTGCTTTCAAGATATTTATTTACTCTTATACTGAATATTCTTACAATTATATTTTTTTATTTAATTACAGTAATAGGGATTTTTATTTCAAGATTGACAGGCAGCGAAACAGAATTCGGCGGAATTTTCATGACTATTTTATTAATCGCTCCCATAGCAGCGGTTATCGAGGCGGTACAGCTCCCTGTCTTTTTTAAGCTTGGTTATTCTAAAGCGAAATTTTTCAGCCTTGTTCCTTTCGCGCTTCTTGCTGTAGGTTTTTTAGCGCTGACTGCCATTGAAAGAGCCGGTGTAGTTGACAATGGCATATATACAGGTATTGATAATTTTTTAGAATCTCTTAACGGAATCTCTTTGGCGGCGTTAGTTATTTTTATTATATTGATTGTTATGTACGGTTCGTACAGGCTTTCTTTAAGATTTTACAGGAAGCGGGAATTTTAACAGTGACTGACACCTGCCGATGTGGAAAAAGTGACTGACACCTTGCTGTCAGCGGCATGTGGAAAAAGTGTCAGTCACCGCAATATTTTTTCGTAAGTATAATTGCCGAACTTGCCTCTGAACATTAAAAGAGCGATCGACGCCGTTACAGCGCCGAGTATCAAAAAGATATGAATGCCCAGCATCATGATTCCTGTAAACTGCCCTACAACCAGCAATATTACAGGCAGTATCAAAAACAGGCTGCTCTGCTGGGCTTCTTCCGATGTCTGCGCTTTAGCGGAGCCGCGCACAATTAAATTAATTGCGATAAGCGACATAGAAGGCGACACAAGCAGCATCATGATAAGCCAGTTAATATTCGGCAGTATCATAGTTTCTATCAGAATTAACAGAAGCGTTTCAAATACTATAAGCATGGCGATAAATGAAAAGACCGACACAGCCATGCTCAGTAAAAACGAAGCGAGTATTTTCGCGCTGAAAATATCACGTAACGGAAGCGGGCTGTAAAGGAGGGTTTCTAAGGTTTTCTTTTCCTTCTCGCCGACAAATGAACTCGAAGCCATAACAGAAGACGCCATTACAGGAATTATCAGAAAAAACATAGGTATTACAAAATTCAAAATCATGCCTAAAAGCATTTCGGTAATATTGCTTTCTTCTGATATTGTTACAGAACCTAAAAGCGTCATCATCTCCGCCATATCGGGCGAATCTTCGGGAATAAAAACAGTTGTCAGTATAAAAATAGTTGGCATCACAACCGCCATCATCAACGGGACAACAATGAGCGATATCATCATATTTTTATTCGCGGCAACGCTTTTTAAATCTTTTTTTATTATCGCAAACTGTTTAAGCTGCGCGGTGTTTTTTGAATCGATCATAAATTAATCCGTCCTTTTCATTTTTTCGATCAGCGCGAAATAAATTTCTTCAAGCGAATGTTTATGCGCCGAAACATGGTATATTTTCCCGCCGGAATCGACAATTTTTTTTACAAGGCCGGGAATTTGATCCATCGACTCAACCTCAATTTTCCTCTCTCCGTTTTCATCTTTTAACTCAACTGTTAAACCTGAAAAAACCAAATCATGCAGTTCGTCAAGGGAACCTGTCGCGAGCATACTGCCTTCGCTGATAAGGCCGTATTGTGTGCAGATTTCCTCGGCGTATCTTAACTGGTGGGTGCAGAGGAACACAGTCGTTCCATTGTCGCGGGCAAGACTTTTTATCAGGTTATTTACATTCTGCGCACTTTCCGGGTCAAGGCCGGAAGTCGGCTCATCAAGGAAAAGTATTTTTGGCTGATGAATCATCGCTCTTGCAAGAGAAAGTCTTTGGCGCATTCCTGTTGAATATTCGCCGAGCTTACGGTTCATCGCGTCGTTCAGATCCAGGCGTTCAAGGTAATCAAGCGCGCGTTTTTTTGTCTCTTCCTCTTCAATTCCGAAAACCGAGCCGAAGAACATTAGGTTCTGAAGTCCTGTTAAATTATTATACATTTGAGCATGCTCAGTTACCACGCCGGATATCGCGTGCACTTTTTCGGGGCTCTCTCCCGGATCAATGCCTAAAATATCGCACATACCTTCGGTGGCTTTTAACATCCCGTTTAAAACTTTTACCGCTGTGGTTTTTCCCGCGCCGTTAGGACCAAGAAAGCCGAAAATCCCGCCTTCTTTTATTGTTAAATCCACATTGTTCAAAGCTTTCTTGCCGCTTTGATATACCTTTGTCAGGTTCTTCGCGCTTAAAATATTCATTTATATAAAGGCTAATTTATTTAATGAAAATTAACAAGATTTAATTCTCTGTAACTCTGTTCTTTTTTTCTTTATTTTCTGATATTTCCAAGATATAATGTAATTATATGAATAAAAGGATAGTTTTTACTTTAATTACGGCTTTACTTTGTGTTCTTATGTCATGTTCTATAAGCACTATGGCTATGGACATGGTAGCGGACATGCTTACGGGCGACAGCGGTACAAACGCTTTTACAAGCGATAATGATCCAAAACTTGTCGGCGACGCTCTTCCGTTTGCGATTAAATTGTACGAAACTCTTCTTGCGTCAAATCCTGAGCATGAGGGGCTGCTGCTGACTACAGGTTCTCTTTTTATAATGTACGCGAACGCTTTCGTTCAGGGACCTGCGGAGATGCTCCCGTCCAATCAATATGAAGAAAGAGAAGAAGCTTTAACGCGTTCCAAACAGCTGTACCTTCGGGGTTATGAAATTCTTAACAGGGCTTTGGAATTGAAATACAAAGGTTTCAGCAAGGCGTCCGTTAATGACGGTTCAATGCAGACAATACTTTCTAAAGTTAAAAAAGAAGACACCGATCTTTTATACTGGACTGTCGCTGGCGGGCTTTCGGCTTATTCAATCGATATACTCGATTTTGAACTGAGCGCGAGCATTCCCGAATGGACGGCGATGATTAACAGGGCATACGAACTTGATCCTAATTTCGGAGGAGCGACCCTCGATGAATTTTTTATAACTTTCTACGCCTCCCTGCCCGAATCAATGGGCGGCAGTTCGCAGCTCGCAGAAGAACATTTTAAAAAAGCGATCGAAAAAACAAACGGAAACTCTGTAGGCGCGTATGTTTCCTTCGCGCAGCTTGTCTGCATTCCTGCGGAGGATTATGACGCGTTCAGCGAAAATCTGGAAAAGGCGATCGCTGTTGATGTTGATTTGGATAAATCTAACCGGCTTGTGAATGTTATCAACCAGCATAAGGCGCGCTGGCTTTTAGATAACGCGTGGATGCATTTTTATTTTCTCCCGATACCAAGCGATGAATATTATTAATTTTTTAAAGCAGAGGTGCTGTATATGAGAAAAAATCCTGTTGTGATTTTTATTTTAATTTTCTTTTTTACCGCGTTTTGGTCAGTGTCCGCTCAAAGAGGATCGACAAGTTCTCAGGTAACCAATATCCGTTTTGTATCCGGCTTGCCGCGCAATTCCGACTGGGGCAGAGCTCTGGATCGCCTCGCTTCTGACTGGGCTCGTGTTACCAATAATCAGGTAAGTGTAACGATGACTCACGGCTCTCAAATGTCGGAATCTCAATTGCTTTCTTCGCTTCGCAGCAATTCCATTCAGGTCGCGGTTTTTACTTCCGCGGGAATGTTTGATATCTGCCCCGCTATTATGAATTTAAGCGTGCCTTTTATGATCAGAAATAACGCAGAACTTGATCTTGTTCTTAGTGATGTAAAACCTTTTCTTGAAAGCCATGTAGTGGAAGAATTTGTAGTTATAACATGGTCAAAAGCTGGATGGATTTATATCTTTTCCAATCAGGCGGTTTTTATTCCAAATGATCTGCGCAGGTTAAGAATCGCGACAAGCCCCGAGCTTGAATCCATGAACACTGTTTTTAGAAGGCTGAATTACACTTTAGTTCCGACAGATATGACAAGTCTTGGAACAAGGCTTGCGAGCAATATGGTCTCGGCTTTTTATTTGATTCCTACTTTAATCACGCCTATGAATCTGCATAGAGGACTGCACATGCTTAATCTTCCTATATGCCCCGCGATGGGCGCGATAGTGATGAACCGCGTTACATGGAATCAGTTAACCGCCGCGAATCAGCAGTCTATTGTAAGAGTCACCCAGCAGACAGCCGTTGAGTTTGATAACGCGATGGCAAGAACAGAGGCTAACGCCATATCGACAATGGAAAGAGGCGGACTGGTTGTTAATAGGCCCACACAGGCGCAGCAGGATATTTGGCGCGCTGACATGAGTAACGCGATGCCTTCGCTCATCGATTTGTATGACCGCGAACTGTATAACAGAATCTTAAATATTTTAGAAAGATCAAGAAGCGGAAGATAATAAAAAATGGCTAATAACGCAGTTCAATCCATTGCTAAATTTTTTAAAACATTTAAGATTTCCTGGATTGAAAACGTTATATGCTATGGATCGCTTTCTTTTATGGCTCTGGTTCCGTTAGCTGAACTGATACTGCGGCAATTCAGCCTGACGATTGCAGGCTCGGATTTAATATTAGCGCATCTGCTTTTAATAGCCGCTTTTTTCGCCGCGATGCTTACGGAAAAAACAGGCGAGCACATTTCCATTACAGCCGTACAGTTTATTAAAAGCGAAAAAATAAAACAGGCGCTGGTTATTACGTGCACTTTAATTTCCGTCTTTTTGCTTGTCATTCTTGTCTGGAACTGTATCGCGTATATTAAATTCGGCATGATGGGAAAGCAAATCGGCTTTTTAACGGATCAAATTATCGCCGTTGTAATGCCGCTTGGTTTTATGGTCATCGCCGTTCGTTTAACTTTAAAACTTAAAACGTTACGCGATAAAATATTGGCTTTCGCGGCGATACTACTGGGCTGCGCCGCCGCGCTTCCCGCCATCGCGAAAATTATCTGGGGAATTATTCCGCAGGATACTCCCGAACCGTTTTTTTCATGGATTAATTTAATGTACGATTCCGTGATGATATACGGATTAAACATTCCATTGATTTTGCTGCTTATTTTCGCGGGTCTTGCGGGAATGCCGGTGTTCGCGGTTCTTGGCGGCATTGCGATTGTTATGTTTCAGGCAGCCGGTCAGGAACCCGATTACATTGCGCAGCATATTTATTCCGCGCTTATCAACACCGACATTATAGCAATTCCTCTTTTTACGCTTACAGGTTTTTTCCTTTCCGAAAGCAAAGCGGGAGAAAGGCTCGTCCGCACATTCAAAAATTATTTCGGCTGGATGCCCGGCGGAATAATTATCGCGACAGTTATTATCTGCGCTTTTTTTACTTCGTTTACAGGCGCTTCGGGTGTTACAATTCTGGCTTTAGGCGGAATACTTCTTGTAATCTTAAATGAAAATAAATATCCCGAGCGTTTTTCTGTCGGAATGTTAACATCTGTCGGCGGAGTAGGTCTCATGTTTCCGCCGAGCCTTCCGATAATTCTTGTCGCGTCCACAGGAAATACTATTTTATACTTTATGGAAATTCCAACGCATTACAATGTTATTCATTATTTTATTGGAGCGATAATTCCGGGAATCATTCTTGTAATCGCGATGATAACAGCCGGTTTAATTCTTGGAAGAAAAGTTAAAATTCAAAGAGTGAAATTCGATTCAAAAGAAGCATGGCAGTCTTTTAAAGATTCGTTCTTCGAGATTCTATTGCCAATAATTTTAATCGCGGGATTCTTTTCCGGGTTCCTGACGCTTGTTCAGGTCAGCGCTGTATCTGTTATTTATGTATTAATTGTCGAAGTCTTTATCAAAAAAGATATTCCTTTTAAAGAAATCTCAAGAGTATTTTTTAAAGCCGTTCCGATAATCGGCGGAATTCTCGCAATCCTCGCTATGGCAAAAGGCTTATCTGTCGCGTTTATTGATACAGGTGTTCCGGAAAGATTCGCGATGTGGATGCAAAGCGTGGTTCAATCAAGAATACTATTCCTGCTTCTTTTAAATCTTACGCTGTTTTTGCTCGGCTGCGTAATGGATATATTTTCGGCGATTTTCGTTTTGCTTCCGTTAGTTGTTCCGCTTGGCCATGTGTACGGAATCGATCCTATACATCTTGCGATCATTTTTGTTATCAACCTTGAAGCAGGATTTATAACTCCTCCTGTAGGATTGAATCTTTTCATGGCAAGTTACCGT
>JGI24695J34938_10003492_pt1 | contig 10925 bp, 8 predicted proteins | sample TergutCo191P3_FD_34938 | JGI IMG/M metagenome (IMG submission 34938) | reverse complement strand
GAAAAAGGCGGTCCTGTAACAATTACCCATCCTGACACCACTCGTTATTTTATGACGATAAGCGAAGCCTGCTCACTTGTATTAAAAACAGGCGGCGTCGGCGAAAACGGCGGGCTTTACCTCCTTGACATGGGAGAGCCTGTGCGTATCCGCGACCTCGCCGAGCAGCTTATTCGTTTCCACGGGTATGAGCCGGAAACCGATATTAAAATCGAGTACATAGGATTGCGTCCCGGCGAAAGACTCGATGAAAGCCTTTTATCAGGCGATGAAATACCAGCCCTTACCGATTACAGCCGTATCCTTAGAATTAACAGAAAAACCCCCTCAACTCTTGATGTCAACAAGCTGCTCGATGATCTTCGTCCTATATGTACTCTGGATCAATCAAAGCCAAAAGTATACCGAAGCTCGAAGGAATTATTATCAACCCTTGAAGGACTAATGTAAAGTTGACTTCGGATTGTAACTCTTCTTCTCTTCTTCTCTTCTTCTCTTCTTGTTTATGAACCTGATTCGTGTTAAATTCCTCTAAATGGAATCTCTCTCTTTTCTGCAGGATATCTATCCGCCCGGCTTGCTTTATGCCAGAACTATCAGGTCTCCGATTGCAAAAGGCTTTTTAAAATTCATACAGGTTCCTGTCCTTCCTGAAAATTATACTCTTATAACAGCCAGAAACATCCCGGGCGTTAATAAACTGGAGGGAACATCTATTCCAATTCTTGCGGACAAGACTCTTTCCTATATCGGGGAGCCTGTCGCTCTCCTAGTTGGAAATGATAAAACCAGACTGGAAGAACTTGCCGCAAGCTGCGTTATCTATTATGACGAAGAAAAACCTGTCTTTTCCTGCGCAGACAGCGATTGCGAGATACTGGCAAAACGCGAAATTGTTTTCCCTGGCAGGAATGATAATACNGAAATAGAGCCCGAAATCGAAACAAAAATAATCTCGTCAAATTATACAACAGGAATTCAGGATCACTGGTACGCGGAACCNACAGGCGCTGTAGCNTATTATGATGACGATGACGCAAAAGACAATAAAAAAAAGCAAAAAAAATTATTCATNAGAACCGCGACTCAATGGCCGTTTCATGTCAAACGCTCAGTTATTTCCCTTCTTGCTCTTGATCAGAGCGCCGTATGTATTGCGCCTACTTCCCTAAATCTTCACATGGACGGTAAATTATGGTATCCCTCTCTTGTCTCATGTCATGCGGCGCTTGGCGCTTATGTTACCAAAAAAGCTGTACGTCTTGTTTTAAACAGAGAGGAAGATTTCTTTTATTCGCCGAAAAGATCCCAGACAAGCATCGACATCCTGACAAAAATCGATGAAGAGGGTAATAATATCTCCACAGATATGAATATTTCCGTTAACCTTGGCGCGTACGGGGTTAACACCGATGAAATACTTGATCAAGTCTGCCTTGGCGCGCTTGGTCTTTATAAAACCGGCAATTTAAAGGTCACAGCGGCGGCAAAAAGCACAAATATCCCTCCGCAGGGACCTTTCTCAGGCTTTGGTCTTGCGCAGGGTCTTTTTGCAAGAGAGTGTCATGTTTCCAAAATATCGGCAGCGGTTAATAAAGACCCCGCTGACTGGCGTTTAGAGAAATTAGACCCGAAAGTTATACTTCCTTCCAACTCCGTAAAAAGCGCGCTTGCCGCAGAAGAGCTTATAAAAAGCGTCACCAAAATGAGCGATTATTACCGCAAGTGGTCATCCAATGAGGTTTTGCGGCAAAGCAGAAAAGGCAACCTTCCGCAAAAAAGCGATAATCCGCGCGGTATAGGGATAGCCGTTGGTTTTCAGGGAAACAGCCTGCTCTACCACGGAGATGATAAAGGCGTTTATCAGGTTGAAGTTACATTGACTAAAGAGAGTATACTTGAGATCAAGGCAAGCATTGCTACTTCGGAAGATTATATTAAAATCTGGGAAAGGGTCGTTCTGGAAACGATGTCCATTAAACCGGAAATGGTAAGGATTGCTTCCACACACTCACTGGACAGCGGTCCGTCATGTTCCTCAAGAAATATAACGGCAATAACAAAACTTGTCGAAAAATGCTGTCTTGCCATCCGAAAACAGCGTTTCCATGATCCGCTTCCTATAACAGTGCGCCGTTCAATTAAACCTCAAAGCGGCGCTTTGTGGGACGGACGTTTTACAGCTCCTTCTGGAAAAGTATTGGACATAAATGGATTTATAAAACCGGGGCTTTCCGCCGCCGTTGTAGAAGTTTCTGTCGATCTTGTTCAATGTATACCTGTCATACGCGGTGTCTGGCTTTCCGTTGACGGCGGCAAAATTATTTCAAAAAACAGGGCAAAGAGAAACCTTACCCGCGGCGCGGCTGTCGCTCTTGGCTGGGCTTTTACAGAAAATATCGGATATAAAAAAGGATCGCTTCCAAAAACCCAATACGATAATTTTAAAATTTTTTCGCCTGTAGAGATTCCTCCCATTCATATTAATTTTTTGGAAGGAGAGGCTAACGGCGAACCTAAAGGAATAGGCGATCTTCCGTCATCATGTATTCCGGCGGCGTTTTTACAGGCTGTTTCTCAGGCAATGGGTTTTGATTTTACTTCTATCCCGTTAAAAAGAAAAGATATCTGGAATTTAATCAGGGTAATGAAATGACAATAAATTTTATTTTAAACGGAGAAGACGTTGTTTTCCAGGGAGAAATGGGAGTCCGGCTCATAGACATACTCCGTGAAAACTTTGGTCTGTTCGGCGCAAAACCCGGATGTCTTACGGGGCAATGCGGAGCGTGTTCCGTTCTCTTTAACGGACAGGTAAGCCCTGCTTGCATGATACCTGCGTTTAAAATCCGCGGCAGCGAAATTATTACAATCGAGGGATTTTCGCAGACAAACGAATATCTGGAAATAATGTCGGCATTTGCGGATGTTCACCTTGGAAACTGCGGATACTGCGAAGCCGGAAAAATACTTTGTACGGAAGCTCTTCTTGAAAAATTCCCGTCTCCTACCAAGGAGGATATACTTTTTGGTTTTTCCGGAATTAAATGCAGATGTACAAATCCTGAACGGCTTGTAAAAGCAGTAAACGCCGCCGCCGCTGTAAGGCAAAGGAAACAATATGGACGCGCCTCTTAATCAGGTTCTTTTTCCTGCATCATTTTCGGAACTTTTCGCGGCATGGAGCCATTTCCCCAATGCTGTTCCATTTGCCGGAGGCACAAACCTGATAAGCAGTCAGGAAGAAAACCGCCTTTTAATGCAGCAGCCCGTTTTTCTTTGCCTTGATGAAATCGAAGAACTTTCGCGTATTACAAGAACGGAGCACTATCTTGAAATAGGTTCAATGGTCAAATTAAATAAATTGATAGGTCTTGGAAAAATTGTTCCCGATGTTATCCAGAATTGCCTACTAAATATTGCGGGCGTTCAATTAAGAAACATCGCTACAATCGGCGGAAATATTTGCAGCACTTCGCGCCTCTTTGACTTGCCTGCGCCTCTTACTGCNCTTGACGCGCAATATGAATTAAGAAACGCNTCTTCTGTCCGNTGGGTTTCATCATCGCGCTTTCATACCGCNGATGAAACAACCGGTCTTCAGGAACAAGAACTCCTTACCAGAATAAGACTGCCTCTGCATCAATGGGATTATAAAGTTTATAAAAAGTTCTACAGCGAGGATTATTTAAAGAGCGAAGCCTTAATCTTCCTTGTAAAAACCCAAAAAAGCATATTGACCGAAATTAGGGTAATCTGTAAAGGAGATACCATAATTCGCAATAAAAACAGTGAAGATATTCTTAACGGTAAGCATCTGCCGTTAAGCCGGAAAACGGCAGACGATTTTGTCCAGAACTGGTCTGATTTCCTGTCCCAGAAGCACGATATTGACGAATTTTCGATGGATTCGCTTTTAAACAGCATAGAAGAGAACGTGTATAATCTCTCTGAATAGTCAAATCTCTTGTAATTCTTTTCCATATATGTTAATATTCAATATCGTTGAGCAATTGAGCGTGTTTCGGCCGCCAGTTAGCCGGCTTTCCGCCGCTTTTTATGCAGGCAGGAGTTTTTTCCCAAAAAAAATCCAGTTTATTGGCTGGAATGAGACTATTTTGTAAAAAAAAGAAAAAAAATGAATTTTACCTTCGGCGAATTTACATCAACTGTTTTTATAAACCATGAAATTCCTCATATCGATGAAATTTTAGATGTAAATAATAATATTCTGCTGATTGCAGACACAAATACATTCCCAATTGCCGAAAAAATTCGAGGCAGCCGCAAAGTCCCTATGTGTATACTGCAAAACGGCGAAGAAAATAAAAACTGGCAGTCGGTTCAATCAATTTTGAATGCCGCTTTTGAAGCAAAACTTGGCAGAGACTGTGTTTTTATCGCGGTTGGAGGCGGTGTAATAGGCGACCTTGCAGGTTTTGCTGCATCGATTTATATGCGCGGCTGCCGATTTATCCTTATCAGCACTACCCTATTGGGAATGGTAGACGCTTCTGTAGGCGGAAAAACAGGTTTTGATCTTTTTGGAATAAAAAATTTAATCGGCGCTTTTTATCCGGCTCAAAAAATTTATATTAGCGCCGATTCTCTTTCTTCGCTTCCAAAAAATGAACTAAAAAGCGGCATGGCGGAATTAATTAAAACGGCTGTTTTATCGGGCGATGAGTTTCTTGACGAATTAATCAGCCGGAAAGAAGAATTAATCACGTATAATATAAATGCGCTTAAACCATTCATTGAAAAAGCGGTTTATTACAAAGGCGCGGTTGTAACAGAAGATCCAAAAGAAACAACAGGGAAACGCGCGATCTTAAATCTGGGTCATACATTCGCTCATGCGCTTGAAACCGTTACAGGACTTGGAACAGTTTCTCACGGAGAAGCTGTAGCGTGGGGGATCGTCCGCGCCTGTGAACTGGGACATTCACTTGGAATAACTCCAAAAAAAAGAGCGCAAAAAATAATTGATTTAATTACATCATTTGATTATATAACAGAAAGCCCTCATCCCAAAGCCCGCGATGAAGACGCTATATTAACTGCAATGAAAAGCGATAAAAAAAATAAAAACGGCAAATTTACATTTATTGTACCGGATGAAACAAGCGCAAAGCATGTTATCCTGGAATCTGAAAATGATTTGCAATTACTAAAAAAAATACTTACTACCGGAATCAATTTATGAAAAAAAATGTTTTATTGCTTGTTTTTTTCTTAACTGTTTTTATCTGTGCACCTGTCTTTTCGCAGGAAAATGCGGGAACCCTGCAGGGAAGAGAAGATCAATTACAGCAGGCAAGAGATTATTCTTTAGATCAGATTTTTGTAATTAATTCTTTTGAATATATTGTCGAAGGCTATACGCGTCCTTTCGCTTTAAATAATAAAGCGGAGATTTATGCCGGTGAAGAAATTACAGGCCTTTCCAATCTGGAAAGGTTTATCCGTGAAAAAAGACAGATTTTATACAACGAAAGAGTATTGGAAAGAGTAAGAATTGAATATACGATTGGCGAAGCCGGATCAGACGGAAAATATCCTGTTGACCTTTTAATTTATGTAAAAGACACATGGAATATAATAGCCATTCCGCGCCCGCAGTACAGTTCCAACACAGGATTTGACATAACAATTAAAGCACGCGATTATAATTTTCTTGGCACAATGAGCCCGTTAAGATTTGACATCGGATACCAGCGCGATCAGGACGGAAGGAATTTTTTCTCTTTAATGCTTGATACAGATATTCCATTTCGCCTCTTTGGCTATAATTGGAATCTTGATTTTGATCATGACTATACATACCGCCCTGATTCGCCTCTTCCTCATTATTATAAAAACACTACAGGAATTTCAATTGATTTTCCGGTTAGACGCACAACATTAACAGTTGGTTTTTCCGAATCATTTATTTATAATCAGGAAAATCCAAACAGATATAAAGATCCTTCTTACGGTTACGGCAATTATCAGGAAGGACTTTATCTTGAAAGCAAGCCTTTTATTTCCTGGAAAATCCCGGCTGGATTTCATTATTACGATCTTGGCGAAGTATATTACACACCCGGTTTATCTGTAACATTTGTGCATGAGTTATCAAAATGGCCTTTGGATGATTTTAGAAAAGGTCCTTTTATTGATTTTTCGCATAACATGTCTTTTGGACGCATAGACTGGGTGGGAAATTTTCAAAAAGGCGCTTCTGCAATTATATCCAATTCGTGGAATTATAATTTTTATCATTTAAGAAACGATGAAAACCCGTGGAACACAAATATAACAGTAAAAGGAACAGGACACACAATCATTAATAACTATGTCGGGATTTCATCCCGAATAATGTACCGCCACTGGTTTTTTGATTATTATCATGATGAAGCCGGAGACGTTCTTCGCGGAATTCTTGACAACAGGGTAAAAGCGAATTACATGTTTTCCTTTAATTTTGATTTGAACATAAGAACGGTAAAATTCCTGCCGTCTGAATGGAATATCGGAGAAAAAAGCAGAAGATTCATGCGCATATTTGATTTTGAGCTGCATACAGTTCCATTTGTTGACGCCGCGCTTTATAATGATCCTTTAAACCAGAGAGTATTCGGACTTGAAAACCTTCTTCTTACAGGCGGACTTGAGCTTGTTGTTTTCCCTGCGCGCTGGCGCAGTTTATTTTTACGCGTTTCCTACGGCAGAAATTTTTCACTCGGACCAAAAAGAAACGCTAGTGAAATCTTTATCGGCACTGAATTACATTACTAGCCGATATTTTATAACAGGAAGTATATAATGGCAAAAATTGCGGTTATCGGAACAGGCTATGTAGGTTCTGTTTCAGGCGCGTGTCTTGCGGATTTCGGCAATCATGTAATCTGCGTAGATACCAATGCAGATAAAATTGAATCATTAAAAAAAGGCATAATACCGATCTTTGAACCCGGTCTTGATGTAGTTGTAGAGCGCAACTGTAAAGACGGACGCCTTTCTTTTTCGACTGATTTATCTTTTGCTCTTAGCGAATGTAATGTAATTTTTATCGCTGTCGGCACTCCTCCCGCAGACGATGGAAGCGCAGACCTTATTTATGTAGAAAACGCGGCTCGCCAAATCGGACAGCTTATAAACCAATACACAGTTGTTGTTGATAAAAGCACAGTTCCCATAGGCACAGGGCGCAAAGTGACAGGATGGATTAAAGAAGAGCTCGTTAAGCGCAATGCGAATATAAAATTTGATGTTGTTTCCAATCCAGAATTCCTTCGCGAAGGTTCCGCAGTTTATGATTTTACGCATCCAGATCGCGTAGTAATTGGCAGCGAAAGCGAAAGAGCACGAGGCATCATGAAAGACGTTTACCGTTCTTTGTATCTTAACGAAACTCCCTTTATAGAAACCAATCTTGAATCCGCGGAAATGATTAAATATGCATCTAATGCGTTTCTTGCAGTTAAAATTACCTTTATTAATGAGATTGCAAACCTTTGCGAAAAAACAGGAGCGGATATCCGCTCTGTCGTAAAAGCTGTCGGAAAAGACGGAAGAATCGGTTCCAAGTTTTTACACCCTGGTCCCGGTTACGGCGGATCGTGCTTTCCCAAAGATACAAGAGCGCTTGCGAAAATCGCAAAGGATAACGGCGAAACATTAAATATTGTTGAAACAACAATCGCGGTTAACGAAAATCAAAAACTGCGCGCCGCAAAAAAAATAGAAAATGCTTTTTGCTCCCTAAAAGGCAAAACAGTTTCTATACTTGGACTTGCTTTTAAGCCTAACACAGATGATATGCGCGAATCTCCCGCAATTTCTATCTGCGAATATTTATCAGAAAAAGGAGCTTTATTGCGTATATATGATCCTGCCGCTATGAAAGAAGCCTCATGGCGTCTTGAATCCATAAAAGACTCTGTTTATTTCGCAAAAGATGAATATGATTCCATAAACGGATGTGACGCTGTCGTAATTGCGACGGAATGGAATCAATTCAGAAATCTTGATTTGCAAAAAGTTAAAACGCTTTTAAAATCTCCGTATTTTTTTGATCTTAGAAATATTTATAAATCTGATGAATTATTATCATTAGGATTTAAATATTATTGTATTGGATAAATATCATTTTATGAAAATACTTGTTACAGGCGCTGCTGGTTTTATTGGCTTTCATCTGATAAGTAGATTATCAAAACTTGACTTTTTTATAATAGGTTTAGATAATATCAATGATTATTATAACGTAGATTTAAAATATTCAAGGTTGGAACAATCAGGTATAGAGAAAAAAAAAATAGAATACGGGGAGTTAGTTCAAAGTAATACTTTAAATAATTATTCTTTTATAAAATTGGACTTAACAGATAAAGAAAGATTATTTTCATTATTTATGGAAATGCAATTTGACTATGTTTGTAATCTCGCGGCACAAGCAGGAGTAAGATATAGCCTAGAAAACCCTTATGCCTATATTGATAGTAACATAAACGGCTTTATTAATATACTTGAAGCTTCCAGAAATAATGGAATTAAACATCTTATTTACGCTTCAAGTTCATCTGTTTACGGTAATAATAAAAATGTTCCATTTTCAGTTACTGATAATGTTGATAATCCGATAAGTCTTTATGCTGCGACCAAAAAATCCAATGAGCTAATGGCATATACATATTCTCATCTATTTGGTATACCATGTACAGGTCTTCGCTTTTTTACAGTTTATGGACCATGGGGACGACCTGATATGGCATATTTTAAATTTGCAAATCTGATTATGAATAATAAACCTATCGAAGTATATAATTATGGTAATATGTTACGTGATTTTACATATATTGACGATATAACAGATGGTATTCATTGTGCTATAGAACACATCCCTTCTGATAATTTATACGAAATATATAATCTTGGGAATAACAAGCCTGTAAAGTTAGCTGATTTTATTATAACACTTGAAAAGTATCTAGAAAAAAAAACAGAAAAGAAATTTATCACCATGCAGCCAGGTGATGTACCAGTAACTATAGCTGATATAGAAAAAACGCGTATTAAGCTTGGTTGGGAACCTAAAATTGATATAAACAAGGGCCTAAAACAATTTACTGAATGGTTTTTAAAATATTGAGTAATTAATGACATTATTTCAAAAAATAATATTTTTAAAGCCGCTAATAAACAGACTTATTAAATTATTAACAAAAAGACATAAAATTTTAATGCTTTTTGTTCTTATTATGATAATTGGGTTTTCTCTTGTAGAAACAATTGGAATTTCTGCAATTATGCCTTTTATTTCTGTCGTATCTGATACATCTTTACTTGAAGAAGGCTTATATAAAAAAGTGTACAATTTTCTGGGGTTTTCCTCTCCCGAGAATTTTATTATTATATTCGGCATCTTAATAGTTATTTTTTATTTATTTCGCGGAATTTATTCAGTTGTATTGGCATATATAACAAAAAAATATTCCAACGCAGTATATAAATATATATCAAAAAATGCTTTTAAAATTAATCTTTTTTCATCATATAAATTACATGCACAAAAAAATACTGCAGAATTAATGCATGCAATTTATAAGGAAACATTTGATGTAAGCGTTGCGATTCTTTGTTTTCTGCATATTTGCACAGAAATATTCACTGTAATTTTAATATACTCTTTAATTGTTTTTTTAAACTGGAAAATGACATTAACTATAACTATTATTTTATTTATAATAGTTATTATTTTTCTTTCTTATTTGACAAAAATAAATTCAATTCAGGGGAAAATAAAATTTGAAACCAGCAGAAACATGAATAGAACCCTAAAGGAAACATTCGGGAATTTAAAATTTGTTAAATTAAAAGGCAATGAAGAAGAAATATTAAATAGCTATGATATTGTTCTAAATAAAAATACAAAAGCTGATCTTATTACAAATGTTCTTGGAGCAATGCCAAAAGGAATTCTTGAGAGTATCGGATTTTCTTTTTTAATTGGATTTGTTGTAATAATCGTTTGGTTTTTTAATGACGCTAGTCTTGTAATACCAATTATTACAATGTATGCTCTTGCTTTATACCGTATATTACCATCTGTTAACAGACTCCTTTTTGAGATTAATAAAATTGTGTTTTTGGATGAAACAATAAAAAGAGTTTATGAAAACAGCAAACAACCTGTAGAAATTGAAAAAAATGAACCTGTGGTTTTTAACAATGCTGTCCGTATGGAAAATATTTATTTTAAATACGCTACAGGAAGCGATATTATTTGCGGTATTTCTCTAGATATTAAAAAAGGCGAAAAAGTCGCATTTACAGGAGAAAGCGGCAGCGGCAAATCAACATTGATTGATATTATAACAGGTATTCATAAACCTGTTTCTGGAACTGTTTATATTGACGGCACTCCCCTGTCAAATGATAATATAAGAAGCTGGCGAAAAAAGATTGGTTATATACCTCAAAGCATTTACCTTTTTGACGGAACTGTTGCGGAAAATGTTTCCTTCGGTTCTGTTTATGACGAAGAAAAAATAAAAACAGCACTTATAAAAGCGAACATCTGGGATTTTCTTTTGCAAAAGGAAGGTATTAATACCCTTGTAGGAGACGGCGGCATTCAGCTAAGCGGCGGTCAGCAGCAGCGTATCTGCATTGCAAGAGCGTTATATGATGACCCGCAGGTGTTAGTATTGGATGAAGCCACATCCGCGCTTGATAACGAAACCGAACAAAAAATTATGGATGAAATCTACAATGTAAGCGCTAATAAAACGCTTATTGTAATTGCGCACAGATTAACAACAGTAGAAAGATGCGACAGAAAAATACGAATAGAAAACGGCAGGGTTGTATAATATGAAAAACATACTTGTAGTGGGCGGAGCTGGTTTCATAGGTTCCCATGCGGCGCGTGACTTAAA
>JGI24695J34938_10003491_pt1 | contig 10928 bp, 7 predicted proteins | sample TergutCo191P3_FD_34938 | JGI IMG/M metagenome (IMG submission 34938) | reverse complement strand
GATATGGTTTATTATCCTCCCTCTTACCGGGTTAACCTTAGGCTGGATAATTAGATGGCTTTATGCCAGATTTCAACTTACAGCAACAGAGCAGTTTGCAGAACGTATAAAACATGATGCGATAAAGGAAGCGGAAGCAAAGAAGAAGGAGCTTCTTCTTGAGGCTAAAGAACAAATAATACGTGAAAGGAACCAGCAGGAGAGGGAGACTCGGGAACGCAGGGCTGAGTTACAGCGGTACGAACGCCGCGTAGTACAAAAAGAAGAAACACTGGACAAAAAGATCGCGCAAATTGAGCGGACTGAACAGATGTTTGTCGAGAAGGAAAAATCCTTTCAACAGCGGGAAGACACTCTCTCTAAGGAAGAGCAGCGTTACCGCGCGGAACTTGAGCGTATTTCCGGGCTGTCCTCTGAAGAGGCGAAAGCCCTCATTATTAAAGACCTGGAAAATGAAGCCAAGCATGACGCTCAAACGATAATCAACAAGATTGAGCAGGAAGCCAACATGGCTGCGGAAAAAAGGGCGAGGGATATCCTCGTAACTACAATCCAGCGGCTGTCTACGGAAGTGACAGGCGATGTAACTGTAACGACTGTTACCCTGCCGAATGATGAAATGAAGGGGCGCATAATCGGAAGAGAGGGGAGGAATATCCGTACCCTTGAAACTTTGACAGGCGCTGATATTATTATTGACGATACGCCGGAAGCGGTTGTAATTTCCTGTTTTGATCCTGTGCGCCGTGAAATCGCGAAAGTCGCGCTGGAACGGCTTATCCTTGACGGACGGATTCATCCGGCGCGGATTGAGGAAATCATTCTAAAAGTCAGCAAAGATATTTCGCAGAAAATTTTTGAAGAGGGCGAGAAGGTTCTCTTTGATCTCGGCATTCACAACATCAAACAGGATGCCGTCAGAGCTTTGGGACGATTGTATTTCCGCACCAGTTACGGTCAGAATGTTTTGCAGCATTCAAGGGAAGTTGCGATTATTGCCGGTATGCTGGCTGCCGAAACAGGCTGCAACCGCGATCTTGCAAAACGCGCGGCGTTGTTACACGACATCGGAAAGGGCGTTGAATCTGATTCCGATCAGAATCATGCCGAGATAGGCATGGATATGGCGCGTAAAATGGGAGAGGATCCCCGTATCATAAACGCGATAGGAAGCCATCATAATGATATAGAGCCGACCTGCGTTGAAGCTATTCTTGTGCAGATTGCGGACGCGATTTCCGCAGCCCGTCCGGGCGCGCGTAAAGAAACGCTGGACAACTACATGAAGCGGCTTGAAAATCTTGAAGGTATCGCCAATGCGTTTGAAGGCGTGGATAAATCTTTCGCTGTTCAGGCAGGCCGCGAACTGCGCATAATGGTAAATAACGAAACTGTAAACGATGAGCAGACAAAGGAACTGGCAAAGGAAATTGCCAAAAAGATCGAGAACGATCTCCGTTACCCTGGACGCATTAAAGTGACAATGATTCGTGAGACGCGCATTACAGAGTACGCAAGGTAATTTTACAAACCATTAGCGTCGCGGATTAACGCGTTCCAGCTTTGCGATACCGCTTCAACTAACTGCGCAGGCTCTCCGTCATGCCACCAGAGCTGATAGGCTATACCGTCAGTGTGAAATCCCGGAATATGAAGATGGTATCTCCATTGCCACAGATTTTGATCGCGGATAAGCGCCATTGTTTCGTCAACCGCTCTTCTGTCTCTGAATTTCGGATATTGGCTGATTCTCCAGTCATCATCAACCGGAGATTCCCATGCCTGAACAGCCCAGATAATCGCGTCAATCTGCGCGTCTTTATATAAACGCGCCGGAATTACCATCACATTTTCTGAGTTAAAAACAATATAATTATTTACTCTTGGTCCTTTTGGAGGAAGCACCATTCCCCAGTCATCCTTCATTTTAACTAAAGTATCACCCGCATATTGCTGAGTCATTTGCAACGCGACCCTTCCGTCGATAAATTCTGAAACATGCCAGTTCCATTGAGCTCCTTCCGGTTTAGGTTTCAATATGCCTTCTTCTTTCATTCTTAAATAAAATCGAATTGCTTCGATAAATTCAGGCCGCCCTGAAGCGTTAACAAGTTTGCTTTTACTGTCTTTATCAACAAACATAGCGCCGTTGCTTGATACAAGCGCTTCCAGAATATCTTTTGAAAAATCACAAGTCATTAGATAAGTATCCGTTATGCCGTCATTGTTAATATCTCTTGTAAGCTGTTTTCCTATCTCCATAAATTTATCCCATGTCCATTCTCCGTCTCTTTGAAGATCGTAAGGCAGGTTAGGATCGAGTCCCGCTTCGCGGAAAAGCCTTTTATTCCAGAAAACAACCGCTGCCTGCGAACTGCTGCCGTAACCCGGGAAAAAAGCGAAAGTTTTATTGTTAAATGTAAACGCTTCTGAAACAAGCCTGTTCCATGCAACAGGCCAATCACCGGTCCAATCAACCGCTTTGCTGTTGCTTACAGGATAAAGCAGATTCTGATGGTAAAGAGAAAGCGCCCAGTCAGGCTGAAGACGGAATACAGTGGCAGCCGGTTTTCCCGCCATGATTGATGTTGCGGTTAACAGTTGAATTTGATTCCATGCTCCGATAACTTTATCCTGCATTTTAAAATTGTATTCCTGTAAAATTTTTCTGCGGTGCTCAAGCTGTTTTTCTTCTAAATCATTTCTTGGCTGAAATGTATCGGGATCATAATTAGCCCACCAGTTGCTTAATATAATTTCCATTCCTTTTAGAGTGTTCCGTATCTTCGCAGGCGCTTCGGGAAATTTATTATCATGCGAACCTCTTTGAGTTCCGGTCTGGCTCGTATTTTGATCGCTTTTTTTATTGCATGATAAAACCAGTGTTGACACAATAATCAGACAAAAAATGAGGATATTTTTCTTTAACATTTTCATATACCTCCGAATATATTATTTATCTTAAGCTTTATTCTAATATATTTACATATTTTAATAAATATAATTTTTACATTTTTATACCTGTCTGGCTTAAAGATTCGACAAATGCTTTTTGAGCGGCAAGATACAGCAATATCAGCGGAGCAAGGCACATAATCATGCCTGTCGCAATCATTGCCTGTATATATCCTACCGGAGCAGGAGACGCCGCGGCGCCGGAGCTTAACTCATTGACCGCTGCCCACCATAGACTAACCCGTTCCGCGATCGCGCTTAAACCGATTGAGAGCATATTATAATTTGTTAAAAACAATGATGAATAAAATGAGTCTGTCCATTGCCATACAAAAGAAAAAAGAAAACAGGAAGTAAGCATCGGCGTTGCGTCAGGAAGCATTATCTGAATGAAAGTTCTGAATTTTCCGCAGCCGTCTACCCATGCCGCTTCTTCAAGTTCTTTCGGCATTCCCCTGAAATACTGTCTTAACATAAAAATGTATAATCCGCTTTTTAATCCCATGCCTGTAGCTGATAACATCCAGTAACCAAAGACGCTGTTTAAAAGATTAACAGGATCTCCCGTAATTAAACGGAAAAGCCCGAAGATGTCAAAAAAGTGAAAGTTTAAGTACAATGACGCCATGATTGTATGCGGCGGAATAATAATTATCAGCATTACACAGAAGAACCAGAAATTTTTTAACGGAAATTTATACCGCGCAAAACCGTAAGCCGCGAGAGTGCAGGCGGCAATTTGTAGAACAGAGCTTATTATTACGATAAAAAATGTTTCAAAAAGCGACTGCCAAAAATTGAGCAGTTCGCCCGCAAGCTTGTAATTTGCTGCCGTAAAATTTCTTGGAATACTGATAACTGTGCTGTCAAATAAATCCTGTATATCCATAAAACTGACGCTTAATTTATCAAGCAGCGGCTGAATGATAAGAAAACACATTCCAAAAATTAAAACCGCTCTGCATATTTTAAACGCGGTATTAAAAACTTTTTTCTTTATGTGATAATTTTTTGAGATGTTTCCCCATTCCGCGTCATTGTTTGCATAAATATCACTCATAGTAGTATACCCTTTTAGAAATTACCGTCATCACGATTCCGATAATTAAAAGCACAGCTAAGAAATAAATCCATGCCATTGCTGTTCCGAAACCAAAGTTTAACATTTTTATCGTTGTCAGATTGATTTTTTCCATTACGCGGTTATCTGTTCTAATAAAAAAATCAACTACGCTGTAAACAATATTTACAAGTATTAAAGAGCTGACCATCGGAAATGTTATCTTCCAAAAACATTCCCATGATGTCGCGCCTTCGATTTTCGCGGCTTCGAACATGCTTGGAGGAATTGTCTGAAGCGCGGAAAGGAAGATGATGATTTGAATGCCCGAAGCCATCGCGATATTGTAAATCTGATTAATAATCGCGAAAATATAAGCCATAAAGTCGCCTGCCACTCCTTCCGCAATCAGAATATCTTCCAGCACTTTAGTAACAGAAGATTTCATCAAGTTGCCGTTTTTAATAATATCCGCCATGCTGTTTAAAAGCGAATTGTTCGTTTCAAGACCAATCATAATTCCCGAAGAAAGAATTACAGGCAGAAAGAAAATTGAGCGTACAATGCCTCTCGCTTTAAATTCCTGATTAAGCAGCAGCGCGGCAAAAAGACTGAAAATAATAATTGCGGGAACAATTAAAAGCATTCGTCCGATTTCTTCAATAAGAAACCTGTTAAACTCAGGATCAACGGTTAAAACGCGCTTTATATTTTCTATACCGGTAAACTCCATATAAAATCCGTTATTAACCATATCTATTTTAACATTGCTGAACACCATGCGAAGAGATTCCAAAATAGGAAAAAACATAAATACTAAAAATCCAATTATAAACGGAAGTAAAAATAAATATCCAGTGATCGCGTTTTTTCCTTCAAGTGTTAGAGATAATTTATAATTTTTTTTGATTAAATACATTATTCCTCCTGACCTTTTAAGTTTTGTTTTATAACCAGATAATCGTTTGCGTAAATACTCTTTCCGTTATAATTCCATGAATTATTTGTTATATTGACGATTACTTTCGTTCCGTCTTCATATTCGGTTAATGTAACGCTTTTCGATAATACCAGATGGTTTGTTATTTTTTGATTGGACAAATGCCCGAAATCAGAAGTAAATTTTTTATATAGAGAATTTGCATCGCCGATCCACTTTGAGTATTCGTTAGCGTAAAATTGCCTGAACTTTGTTTCCTGCAGCACTGATGTTTCTTCAGCTGTAAAACTGAAATAAAGCCCCGCTCCGCATTCAATTGTTTTTAAAAGATTTCTTGTGTAATCTTCGGCAAGATTTACCGCCCTTCCGGTATACGGCACAAGTCCGCGGAGAACAATTTGATAAAAAGGTATCGCAGTATCTGTTATGCTGTAATGCTGATCATCAATCGCCATATCCGTGATTATTGAAGCCCAGGGAGCTGAATAAACAAAACCTCCGTGAATAAATATTTCAGCTCCCGAATTCCGCAGCTGTTCAAATTTTTGCTGCCGCATTTTCATTGAAGCTTCGCGGCTTACATGACGTTTCTCATGATAATCTCCCGCAAGCTTTGAGCCCATGTTTCTGAACGCTATATTTTTAAGATTCAATTTATTTGCTTTTTTTATAAAAGCGTCAATCATTCTGTTAACAGCCGCTGGACGCGAAAGGTAATTTAATTTTCCCCACATATCCCGTTCGCCGAACCAGACAAAACTATACGGATAACGCTCTACGCGCTGACGGCTAATATAACGCGCCGCGTCCCGGTTAATACTAAAACCGCTGAATAGCCCTGCATCACGGACAAAAACAAAATCAGCTTCGGGATAAAGTTTATAATTGCTTTTATCAGCGGCGTTTACAATTTCCTTAAAATTTTTTTTACTTCCAAGCTCTTTTATTAATTTTATTTTAGCGGGAACTTTATGTTCTACGCTGCGGTTAAACCATCCGTTTAGTTTTATATGCGCGTTTTTCCAGCCGAAATCCGCAAAATCATTTATCATAGACGCCGCTTCTTTGTAGGAGGTTAATTTTAGCGGAAGATCAAAAGGCAGTCCAAGGCGGTGCTGTGTTTTATTTACAGCGCCGACAATTTCAACAGCAATGGGAATGCCTTCGCTGTTTGAATTTATTCCCAGGGAAGGATATTTTTTTTGAAGCTGAGCGCGGTACTCATCCGCCATTCCCATGTATCCAGGAGAGGCGCATGGCGTATAACGCAGTGTTATGCTTTCCCCTTCGGGAAGAGCGGACTCGTAGAAATAGACATCGCGCTGGCTGCGTTCGGAAATATCCATTTTTACGCAGTGAACCAATTCAAAAACAGGAAACACCCTGTTATATGAGCAATTCCTGCCTGAAACATCGGCGCGGATATTAGCGTAGGAAGAGCCTTCTTCAATTACGCATAACAGAGCGGATCCGTTTTTTTGTATTCCAAAAACAGGGAACGGCGCTTTGGTATCGCTGATTACGGCTTCACGCGGCATTGCTTCGTCCCAGCCGTAGATATTTGTGCTGTACGCAACCTGATTATATTTTCCGTTGTTAAAGTTAATAAGAGCGCCGCTGCCGTCAGGCACAAAGAGATACCCTTCATCATCCATGCCGCCTGAACCCATAAAAGGCATAAGCGTTAAAAATGTAATGGGATAAGCCTGACGATATCCGATTTTGTCATAAGGAATGTTCAGTACAAGAGATTTTCCGTCAAGAATATAACGCAGCGTCATGCTGAAAGCAGGCTGAACCGCATCAGCGGATGTCGAATAACGCATTGAATCTTCGGTAAAATCTTCGTAAGTATATCCTGAATTTTTAAAAAATATTTCAATTTCCTCTTTCATGTATTCCGGCGTACTCTCCCGCATAATATACATTCTGGTTTTTTCAAGGTCAGGATAATTATTTAATAATTTGTTTTTGTCATCGTTAGAACGAAGATTATTTATATCATAAAGACGGAAAGCGGATAATACATACTGTCCGTCGCCTGTTTCCATTTGATTAACATAACCGCGCATCCGATCTTCTGTTAGCACCGGCGGAATATGAAATGATCGATCAAGATCGCCTACTGTATAACGCACTTCTAAAACATTATTTGTTATTTCATAATCATACGTTCCGCGCTGGACGCTGTAAATACTTGAATGTAATGTCATGCCGACACCTGCGTTATTTGCGTATTCCAGCGCGAACTGCGATTCCATCAAGTACTTTGTTACAGTATCCGCCGAGGGATCATCGGAAGAATTGGGAGGATTTGACCGCCATTCCGCTCCGCTTGCTTTATCAGTCAGAATAATTTCCGCTGTCGCAGGCAAAAATCGAAGGTGTAAAAATTCGTTTTCTAAAACAACATCTTCGGAGCTGTTATTAAATTCGTAAAGCGCTACCGGCTTTGGCTTGACAGTATTTTTGTTACACGAAACTGCCGCTGCTGAAAGCAGGGAGCAGATAATTAATAACAGCCATGCGCAATTCTTCACCGGAAATTCTCCTACATTATCCTGAACATTAATTCTTTATAAAGCGATACAAAATACGCGGCAGCGTCGCTGATAAGACTGAAAAATATTACAAAAATGAAAACTATCACGCCCATTCCGGCTATTGTAAGCAAACTTGAAAATAAAGTTTTTAAGAGGCTGTAATCGTGAACCATCATCATCGCCGCGAGAATCAAAATGCCTGTCCAAACAGCAGCAAAACCCGCAAGTACCCAATAGACAGCGCCTTCTTCGTAAGTGATAAATTGGCTTAAAACAATTAATATAATATTTATTATCACATACGGCGTTAGCGCATAACAAACAGCCATATAAATCTCGGACATCTTTCCTTTTCCGTCCATCAGTGTCGTTAGGCTCCAGTTCGCGACAGTCCACAGTCCTACAGGCAGAAGAATACGCATTGCGGCAATAAAAGAATTAAAATATTCCATGTTAATTGTGATGAACTGAAAATTTGTTAACGTTAAACGCAATACTTCAACAATAACCGCTAAACCGATAATAATATTTGCCGCGGCGAGTGAACCCCTCTTTTCATGGGTTAGATCCCAAAATCCGTCCAAAGGATGCGTAATGACATAAAGCGAGTATTTTAATGTTATCCCAATATGCCGCCGCCAGCTTTTATCCGTAAAATATTTCATACTTCTTTGATCTCCTTTATTGTTTTAAGGGAAATTTTTATTAGAGGCGGCAAAAACAGCGTAATTAGCAAAATAAGGAGTATTTTCCAGAGGTTATCTTCCATCCATTGTTTGCGGTACAGCTGGAAGGCTTTTCCGTATCCTTCCTGATAGTGTTTTAATTTATAATATTTCATCGCTTTTTTATAATCGCCCTGTCTCAGGGCGGCGCGCCCGATGCCTATGTAAGCGAGATCGTAATTTCCGTTCATCTTTAATACTTCTTCCCAAACGGAAGCGGATGTCTCGTAACGTCCCGCTCTGTATTCGTTTAACGCGAGATTTATTAACGCTCCGTATCTTGTAAGATCAAAACGGGTAAGAGCCGCTGTTCTTGAATCAAGGGCATAAAGAGAATCGCCCGATCTGTCCATGGCGACCGGCTGTATAAAACTTCCTTCGCGGCTGCCAATTCCTCCGAATGCGTATAACAAATTGCCCTGAAAATCGTATAAAAATATACGTCCGCGCGTTCTGTCAAAGCAGGCATAAGAATCGTTGTTAAACGAAACAACATCTATAAATCTTGATCGCCCTAATATTCCGCCGGCATCGTAGTAAACAAAATCGCCCATCGGGTCTTCATAACCGTTGCGGATTAGAATATCCTGACCCATTGCGTTAAGCCTTCGTACAGGATCGGTCTGCCCGATAGAATTTGTTACATAAATAAAACCATCGTTATCTATCGTAAGATTGCTGTATTCAGTCGGAATGAAAAGATCCATGCGTTCTCTCTGCGCCTGCGTCGCGAGTAGTTTCCAAATATAATCAAAAGGATTAACCTGTACTTTATTAGCGCCCATGTAACCGGAAAATTCTCCGCGGTTGTTAAATTCCATAAGCCCTTTGTTAACGTTACGCGCCTGAACAAAAAGGCGGTTTGCGAAATCTACTACTAATTTAACCGGAATAAATTCTGTAAATTCATTCATGCTTTCATCATAAGGTTTATAAATTGCAGACTTAAAATTCCAGTTGTTATCAAGCATAAGAACACGATTATTGTTTGTATCGGCGATATAAAGATCTCCGTCTCTGTTTTCAAAAATATCCATCGGATAACTAAGGTTTGATTCTTCGCCGTCAATGATTACAAAAGAAACAACAGCGTCAACAATATGTTCTCCGTTTTCCTGCGCTGTAATTTTTACAATTCTGTTGTTGCCTGAATCGCAGACATAAATTCGGTTATCTCTGATAAAAAGTCCCTGAGGATCCCTGAAATGCCCCGCGCCCAAAGCATCGCCTAATATAAAAGCGCTTACATAATACGCGTCAGGAGAAGCGACCTGCTCAAACCAAAAATCATAATTGTATGTGTAATTAGTAGGCTCAGCAAGTAATAGGCTGAGAGTTGAAAGTAAAGAAAAAAATGTTAATAAAAAAAATATTTTTTTCATTCTTTAATTCCTGAGTTTGCCATTGTTTGAAGGACATTGCTCTGAGCGAAAATAAACATTACAAGCGGAACGATCATGACGAAGAGAGTTACCGCGGCGCCTACGCCTGTGCGCGCGATACCGGCTGTTATAATTTGTCCGAGAGCGTAAGGCAGCGTTTTTAATTGTTCTGAATAAATAAAATTTGAAGCTCTCGCGTTCCACAAATTCTGCACGGAGAAAATCATAACGGTAAGCCATGCCGGTTTAATCATCGGCAGAACTATCCATATAAAAAGCCGCCACTCTTTCGCGCCGTCAACTTTCGCGGCTTCAAGAAGCGAATCCGGTATGGTGTCGACAAATTGTTTTAATAAAAAAAATCCCATCGGCATCGCGAAAGCTGGAACAATTATAGACAGGTATGTATCTACCCAGCCAAGTTTCGCCATGACAAGATAATTTGGAATCGCTGTCACATAACCGGAAAACATAAGAGTTATGATAACGCCGTGAAAGAAAATTTTCGCGCCTGGAAATTTATATTTAGAAACGACAAACGCGCCCATTGATGCGAAAATAATCAAGCCGATAGTTCCGGCGACTGTAATAAAAACCGTATTGAAAATATACCGCGAGAAAGCAACCCATGACTTGCTCATCATTATAAAAAGGTCCTGAAAATTGTTTAACGTTGGGCGCTGTACAAAAAGGCGCGGCGGAAAAAGAAAAATTTCATTCATTGGTTTGAAGGCGTTGTTAATCGCGAAAACCAGAGGATATGCGAAGAATAAACCGAAAATAACGAGGATGCCGATAATAAAAGCGTCTCCTCCGAAAGAACGGTTAAGCCTTCTGCCGCCGGTTAATTTTTTCACTTTTTTCATATTAACCTCTTATGTTCCCACACGCCTGAGCAGTCTTTGAATAACAGCGTTGCACACAATCATTGTAAAAAATAAAATCGTGGCGATTGCCGAAGCGTAACCCATTTCAAAACGGACAGAACCGTAATCAACAAGATGATTTACAACCGTATGCACCGCGTAATCAGTACTTGGAAATCCGGCTAACGCTACAGTAACATCCGCGACTCCAAATGACTGCGTAATTGCCATAACCGCGCCGAACATCAGCATCCCCTTCATGTTGGGCAGAGTGATGTACCACAATTCCTGCCAGCGGTTTGTGATGCCGTCAACAAGACCTGCTTCGTAAAGAGTCGGATCGATCGTGGATAGTCCGGCAAGAAACGCGAGGAAGCCCGCGCCCAAACTCATCCATAAAATGACAACTAACATTACAGGCATCATATACTTTGGGTTAGTCAGCCAAAGCACAGGC
>JGI24695J34938_10003488_pt1 | contig 10937 bp, 19 predicted proteins | sample TergutCo191P3_FD_34938 | JGI IMG/M metagenome (IMG submission 34938) | reverse complement strand
TCACCTCCGATGTTTCAACAAGTTTTGCCAATTCTTTGTTGGTTAATCCGGTTGTGTGGTTCATGTGGAGATGCCGGACAATCTCGATAATCCGTTCCTGGCTACTTAATTTTTCCACGGTACGCCACCTCCTTTAGCGCATAACCAATGCACCTGAGCCAATTCCAGCCCGTACGCTCGCCCAGGTCTTTCAGGGCCATTGCCCTGCGGTAAATAAATCCCGTCATGGTTTCCTCCCCCGGCCCGGTCACAGTGCCGCCACGTCAAGGGGAATCTGCACATACTCCCCCTGATCGTTCTTTTCATAAAACCGGAGGTACTGCTTGCTCCCGGAAACCTGTATACTGTCGGATATGGCGGCCATCGCCTTTTTCCANTCGNNGTCTTGTATCTCAAGCCGCCGCAGGCCAAGAACCCGNGCCGTGTTGATCTTCCCCGCCTTGTCNACCTGGAAAGCGTCCTGCACAAGAATGCGGATTTCGCTCCGGGAACCTTCCGACCACTTTTCGATGCAGTCGCTTATCAGTTCCCGCGCCACCTGGAGCCGCTCGTCAAAAAAGAGCCGGTCGTTTATCGAGACGATAAGGCGGTACTTGCCGTCGTATGTTGTCAGGGTGATATTGCCCTTCTTGCCGCCCCAGGACTTGCCGTACCTGCTTGCGGAGATGTCAACGAACGTGTGGATGTCGTCGCGGATGCGCTGCTTGAACTCCGCGAGGACGTTCTTCATCTTCATGGCTTCATCGGCAATCTTGCGGACGGTCTGATCCCGCAGTTTGTCAATCTCGCTTACCAGTTCTTCCGGCACCTGCCGCCCCTGGCTGTCGGTCATAAATTTCTGTTCGCTCATTTTTTTCCCCCCATGTTGAGTTCCGGCTGTTTTTCCCGCGCCCACTGGTCGCGTTTTTCTTTGATAACATCGTCCACCGCTTTCTCGCATTTGCTGGCGGCGTATCCGGCGGAAAGGCTGTTTGTCCGGGCATGCTCTTTCTGACATTCCCGCATCTGCTCTACCGCGTTAAAGAATTCTGTCCAGGAAGTGATCATCTTTTGCCTCCCATTTTCTGCAACCATGCCTCGTGTTTTTGCTTGATAAGCTCCTCCGCTTTTTTGCACTCTTGCGCCTCTTTGAAAGCACGGGAGGGGCCTCCATTCCCAAGCCAATTCACATAATCTTCATTGGAGATATAGCCGTCCCCTGTATTGGTTTTCAGCCATGTTGAAATTTCGTCCTGGTGTTCTTCTCTGTACTTCAACAAAGCTGAGATCGGGGCAAGGCCTAGCTTGCCTTCGCTTACGTCCCTCATAATGCGGCAAGGGGTATCAAACCCAATTTTTGCAAGAGTTGTGTTAACATCAAAATCCATTACAAGGCTGAAAAGTCTGGTCACAAAGCGGAACTGTCCGTCCACTTCAATGGCACGCACTTTGGCTCCGAATACTGAGTTTTGCCAGCGCTCAAAATCACGGGGTAAATTCATCGCTACTTTGTCCTGCAAAAATCTGAGGGCTTCGGCCAAAGGAGCAAGTGCCTCCAACCGCTTCACGTATGGGCCTATATACTTCATACCGCCTCCTTGCCCCGGCTGGCGGCGATGAGGGCCTCAAAGCTGGGGTAGCCAAGAACTTCGGCAAGGGCTTTCTTTACCTTTTCTGAATTCTTGCGTGCCTTCAGAAAATGTGTTACCATCATCTGGGAGACTCCCGCCTTTTGGGCGACAGGCTCCAGGGTTAAATTGCGAAGCTTCAATTGGTAATGAAGCCAGCAACCCGTCTGCGGAGTTATGGATATTCCCATAGCTTTTCTCCTTGCGCGGTTTAATTTCCGTGCCATAATGCGCTCCTTCCCCCTAAGGGGGTAGTTTTTTGGGATTGAGGGGTGGGTTTGGTCGCCGTTCCCCTCAATCTTCTTTTTTGACGGTCAAGTATGATTTCATACTTGACGATAGTATTATTGTCGGATTTTCGGCATTTTGTCAAGCAAAAAAGATGAAATTCTGACATATATTTTAAGGAACTTTTAAAAGTGTCGAATATTTGTCAAAGGTTAGTGGACTTAAGAGAATCACTAAATTTCAATCAAAGTAACTTCGCTACAGAACTGGGTATTAAACGCCCAACCCTTGCAGGATATGAAAAAGGCACTTTCCCACCGTCTACTGATTTTTTGATAAAATTGCGTGAAGTATATAGTATCAATATAGATTGGCTTTTAACCGGTGAAGGGGAGATGCTGCTAAACCAAAAGCAAGACAAGGCCCTTGAAAATATCTCGAAAACTGAAAACAGCTATAAAATCCCTTTGCTAAACCAGAGGGTATCTTGCGGGATTGGCGCAGACTGGGAAGATGAGCAAAACATAGAGGGCTATATTGACATTTTTTCGCTGCTCCCAAGCCTTAAGCTCGGTCGCCTGTTTGGGCTTTCCGTGCAGGGGAACTCAATGGTGGGGGCAGGAATCAAAAACGGCGATTATGTGCTTTTCAACACCGAAGAAGGCCAACGCCTCAAAGACGATATCTACGTCTTTTCGCTTGACGGGGAAGTGTTCTGCAAGCTGTTGGAGTTCGACAAGATTTCAAAGAAAATAAAAATCTATTCTGTCCGGGTAGCCGATCTTGAGAAAGCGGAATTGCTGATAACACTAGATATGGAAGCGGACGGCTTTTATGACAGGTTTCACCTTTATGGGCGTGTTTATAGTTGGATACATCCGAATCTTAATGATGTGTAATTGAGGGGGAGAGCAATGAAAAAGATGGTAATTACGGCGGCATTGTTTTTGGCGGTTGTTTTCGTTTATGCCCAGGAGCAGAGGCGTCTCCGTTTTTTTTACGAAGACCCTGAAGTCATCAGGCTTCTTGAAGAATACAATGCCCGTCTGTGGTACCGTACCTATGAATGTCCGTGGCACGAACTTTTATTCGCGCAAGCCCCGTTTGAAGCGTTCCAAAAACTCTTTGCTCTCGGCGTAGATACAGAGCTGGAAGGGATACAGCGAGACAGGCCGCTGATGGGAGCAATCAGCCGCCGCAGGGATGACGTTGTTGAACTTCTCCTAAGCCACGGCGCGGATGCGCACCGCGCGAACAGACGGGGGGTCACCCCGCTGGTTCACGCCGCAGCGTCCGGGAACCCGCGCATTCTTGAGCTGCTGATAAACGCCGGGGCCAGCACTGACGTGACCAGGGCGCTCCTTGCGGTGTTCACACGTGGGGGGACATTCTATTCCTACCATGCGGAAAAGGCAAGAATACTGATTGACAACGGCGCGGACGTAAATGCCGTAACTTCCGATGGCTGGACACCCTTGTTGATGGCGGCCCGTACTTTCCTTGTGAACCCGGAAGCTTTCCAGGTGCTGCTTTCAGCAGGAGCAGACGTAAATGCCGTCAACGCGCAAGGCCAGAGCGCCCTGATACTGACCGCCGCCAACCCGCAAAATCATCCGCTAACCATAGAGTTTCTGCTTGAAGCCGGTGCTGACGCAAGGCTTAGGGACAACACGGGAAGAACCGCCCTGGAGTGGTTTGACATGAACCAGCGGATCAACAGGCACCCGATAAGAAGGGAGCTGTGGGAAAGGACTATGTGAGTATTTTTTGCAATAATTTTTNAGGAGGATTTTATGGGCGAAAAGCGGTTGAATGATATTCAAAGGTTGAGTGGCATAGATAAATTCATAGAGGCGATAAAAGCCTCCCCTGATATACTCAAAAAAGGATTGTCAGGGGAGGAATTTGCAAAGGAGATTATCAACGGGGCAAAGGCGCTTGCGGAATACATTCACGAAGAAGACTGATTTTTATCAGCTTTCTTTGGAGTGACCCGTAACCAAATAGCCCCGGTCTTCTCGTGCTGGAATCTTTCAGTGGTGTTGCCCGCATCCCTTTGGTCTTCTTCGTAGGCGCGGGTAACATGGAAGCCGTTTTCTTCCAGAAGTTTCATCGCTGAAAATAAATCCCTGTTCATGATTTTTCTCCTTGAATAATATCTATCTTGATCGTATGGTATCCGATAGATTCGAGCGCGTTAAAAATTTTTCTGTGTTCCGCCGCCAATGCTTTCATAAGCAATGATTTTTGTTCCATCTTAAACTCCTTCTTTTATCATGCCCCCAAAAATAAGGGCCTACGGGGATCAACCCCGACACCATGCTGAAGCTCTACACCTTCGCCCGCCCTGCGGCCATTGTGATAATCCGCGGGATTGCCGAAAGATCGACTTGTACTATTTAAATCCTTAAGCTCAGGATGCGCTTTATTACAATAAGCGGTAATCGCTTGTTGTTCTTCTTTGCTCAACCCTGCGAATGCAGAGAGCTTGTCCGTTACGGCACTCACCCATGCGGAACAAAAATCATCCGCCCGTTGGGTTTTGCGATATTTAGAACGCACCCTGTACAGAGTTCTAATATATTCAGCCCTTGCAGATTTTAATTTTCTCAGCAAAACCTGACCGATATACGCGGACACTTGAGCCCTGTGCCGCAAGCCGACAAAGCGCCATACGCAAGAGTTTTGCCTGCGATGATATATGATTCTACAACCAAAGGCCATAGCTATTTTTTGGACTAATTCGCCTTCATATAAAGGCGGGGTTTTCCGGCGTACGGTTCTCGCGGTTTCATCTCCAATGTCGAGAGTGTTCACATCAGCCTGGCCCACCTTGTATTCGGCCATCAGCTCTTGCGCCATTCTCAAAGCGGTCGCCGCCTCGTTTGGATTGGGGGACTTGGAAAGGGCAAGCAGTTTTTTTATCTTTGCCTTTATCTTGTCAATGTCGTTCATTATTTTACTCCCTTACATAAACGAAAGCGCATGCCCTGTCACTTAAGCCACAAGGAAAGCGGCAAGACTGTCATTCCCAAATTCTCCGCCAGACGCGCCTCAATACACGCCCCCGTTGAGTGCGCCCAATTTGGAAGCAGCGCCACAGCATCGCACTTGAGCATCTGACAGATGTCGTGCTTCATGGCTTCGGCCCAGGGAACATCCTCCGGTAAATCAAACGTGGTGGGGTCGCACACATCATACCCGGCGTTTTCAAGCTTTGCCCGCCCAATGGCGAAGTCCTCTTTATAATTATCATTGCCGGAAATCTTCCCGGATAAATACAGCCGCATCGCGCCCTCCGTTCCTTGTTAAAAAATAAAAACACGGTGGAAAAGGAGCAAACCACCGTGCGGCGGGAAAAATCGCTAAACCGCCAAGACCTCGTTTTGTCTTTTCATCCTACCCGACTCCCTGGACGCAAACACACTAACCGCCATTATTGTGAACGCGCTCCGCCCGCGGGTTACGCTTGTGTCACTAATACGCCGCTGTATGGCGCGGCGAAAAACAGAGAGGGAAGGGAAAGATGAAAAAGATTTTTTTATTATTGGTTTTGGCGGCGGCGGTAATTACGGCATGCGTAAACCTGCCGGTACCGCCGCCCGAATTCATCATGTACTGCGACGTGTGCGAAAAGGAGACTGTTTGGGGCATAAAGCCTGATTACTTCTATTGCCGCCAAAGCGGCACGACATGGGAGGGCGTATGATACACCCGGCCAAACTTTTTAAACGCATACACAGGCGGGGCAGTTACACCCACATCGGCAAGAAGGTCAGCTTCAAATTTTGGGTAAACAGGAAAGACGGAGACAACACCATTTACCTGTGCTTCCAGGGCAGTAACGGGCTGCTGGACTGGCTTTACAACTTCCTTGCCATCGTGACCAGTATGCAGCCGTATAGCGGCTGCGGCTGGTGGGTTCATAAAGGCTTCGCCCTGGTGTGGCGTTCCGCCAATGAGGCCATTATGGGCAAGTTGATGGAAATGCACGAGCGACTGCCCGGCTTCGATATAGTCTTTTGCGGGTTCTCGCACGGGGCGGCGCTGGCACAATTAGCCGCGCAGAACTGGCACCACCTTACCGGCCAGCGGCGGCAGTGCGTCATATTCGGAGCGCCAAAGCTGGCGTGGACAGGCAAGGGCAGCGCATTGCGCATCCTTAACAACGCGATGATATTAACGAGCTGGATTAACCCGTTTGACGCGGTAACCAGGGTGCCGCTGGCAAGATGGCGCTTTGCGCATGTAAGGGTTGATGAGGTGAAGGTGCCGGGCAGCATCTTGAGCCTGGTCAATATCAACAAGCACCACCAGATATATGACCGTGAAGAAATCTACCCGGAAAGCTGGCGCAGGGCCGCCTAAAGGAGTTACGCATGAAAAAGTTTTTACAGAGGTTAAAACAGTTTCTTAAGATCGTGCTGGAAATTATCGCCAGTTTCCGTGTATATCCTCCGAAAGAAAAACCGGCAGACCCCGATGAGCTCAAGAAATTCATCGACAAATATCTTGGCGTAGCGGTGGACTGGGACGGGCATTTCGGGGCGCAGTGCGTTGACCTGGTACGGCAATACTGGCAGGAGGTGGAAAAGATTCCGCAGCCAGAACCTACCGGCACGGAAGGTGCTATCGTGTTTTACGCCAACCACTTCAACCGGCCTATCCAGTTACGGCATCTTGACCTTGTGGTGTACCATCCCGGCATGATACCGCCCCCCGGCGCGGTTATCGTGTTCGCCGCCGTCCCTACAAACCGTCATGGGCATATCGGTATCTGCGTTGACGCAGACCCCAAAGGCATTAACCTTTTCGAGCAAAACGGTACGGCCAACTCCAGAGCGAAGGCAGAGGGCAGAAAGCAGAAAGGGGCTTTTATCGGGCGGTGGAATTACAACCGGGTACTTGGCTGGCTGGTGAAGCGGTGATCAGGTTTTTGCGTTTAGAATAATCGCCGTTATCGGAAAAGGGGTAACGGCGTATTTTATGATGGAGAGCAAGAGAGGTACTTCGTGGAAATCGCAAAATTTATATTGATGGCCGTGGGCACGTTCCTTTCGGTGTTTTGCCTTTCATTCGCCGTTTTCCAATATTGGAGGAAACGGCAGGACGAAAAGTTTGAGCTGTTCAGGCAGTCGATCCGCGACATGGTGCAGCGCGAAGAGCGGGGCCGCAAGGACGCCGATGCGCTGTACGAAAAACGGCTGGCTAACCTTGAAAACTTAATGACCTCAAGGTTCGAGAACCGCCTGAGCGTCATAGAAGGCGAGCTTAAAGGCATGAGGGGACTGCTGGAAAAAATCCAGCAGTGGTTCATAGACAGCGCAGGGGGAAAATAACATGGCAAAAAACATATTCCTCCCGCTGCGCCGCATCATCATCCTCCAGGGCATAGAACAGGAAGCGGGCCGGGAACTTTCCAACGAGATGATCCAGAGGCTTTTGAAAGCGCACTGTCACTCCTGCTCCATCTCCGAAGTGAACGAGCAGATCGCCTGGCTTGAGAACCGGGGCTACATCAAAACAACGCGGATGGGAGAGGGCGGCTTTATCTTCGCCCGCATCACCCGCGCCGGAATTGATGTCGCCAAAGGCTTCACAAGGGCCGAGGGCATAGACCCGCCCCCGCAGGAGTAGGCCGTGGGACGGAAAAGCACCGTAGACAAACTGCCCCAGAAACTAAGGGATCGCCTCCATGAAATGCTCAACGACCCTGCCTGCACCCAGGCGCAGATTGTCCAGGCTGTAAACGATGAGGCGGGCGAAGCGGTGCTTTCCACCAGCGCGATGCAGCGGTACAACAAAAAAATGGAGAACTTTAAGGCAAGAAATAACCAGGCGCGGAACCTTGCCGAGATGTACATGGACAGGTGCGGGACGGACAGCCGCAACAAGCTGGGCAAAGTCATCAACGAACAAATCCGGCTTGCGGTCTTTGACCTGATGCTTGAAATAGACGAGATAAAGCAGAACCCCAAAGTCAGCGACTCCGCACTTGCCGACATTTTGCTGAAAGTGTCGAAGAGCCTAAAGGAAATAGAGCAGGCCGAAAAACTGAACGCCGAGCGCACGGAATCCATCCGCAAGGACGCGCTCGACGAGGCCGCTAAAATCGTGGAGAAGGAAGGCGCGAAGGTCGGAATCACCGATGAAGCGATGGAACTCATCAAAAAGAAAATCTTGGGGATATAAGCATGAGAAAGATTTTTTGCTGGGTTTATGCAGCGATTGTTTTTATACCGTTCTTTATGCTTACCTTTTTTCTTGGTGGAGTTGATGCAGTCGTCGGCACGAGGTGGAATCCTCGGTTCCGTCGTTTTGTTCAAGGAGTCGGAGCTATGTTTGATTATGACTGAAGACATCCTACTGCCGTATCAAAAAGCGTGGATAGTTGATGAAAGCGGCGTAAAGGTCTGGGAAAAATCCCGGCGCATCGGGGCTTCCTATGCCGAGGCCCTCGCCTCCGTACTTGAAGCGGCAAAGTCAAAAGAGGCCGGGGGCCAGTCCACCTATTACCTTTCGTACAGCAAGGAAATGACACAGCAGTTCACCCGCGACTGCGCATTCTGGGCGCGCAACCTTAACGCCGCCGCGCACGAACTGGAAGAAGTGCTGCTCAAAGATGAAGACAAGGACATAACCGTGTACCGCGTCCGCTTCGCCTCCGGGTATGAAATATGGGGCCTGCCGTCCACGGCAAGATCGCTCCGCTCGAAGCAGGGCCGGGTCATCATTGACGAAGCGGCCTTCATTGACGACCTGAACGAACTTATCAAAGCGGCGATGGCCTTGCGGATGTGGGGAGGCTCGGTGAGCATCCTGTCCACCCACAACGGCGATGACAACCCTTTCAACGAACTGGTCAAAGAAATCCGGGAAGGCAAACAGGACTATTCCCTGCACAAAACCAGCTTTGACGATGCTCTGTCGCAGGGCCTGTACCGGCGCATCTGCCTTGTTGCCGGTGAAGCATGGAGCGCGGAAAAGCAGGAAAAGTGGCGGGAGGAAATTGTCAGCCAGTACGGTGACGGGGCCGATGAAGAACTGTTCTGCATTCCCACGCGCGCCGGAACCCGCTATTTCCCCACCACCCTCATAGAGTCCGTTTCTGATCCCGGCGTTGCCGTCATACGCAAGACTTGCGACGATGCTTTCACCTTCGAGAAAGAGGAAAAGCGCGTCAAAGAGTTTGACAAGTGGCTAAAGCTGGAAGTCCGGGACATTCTGCTTGCCCACACGAACCCGATTTACATTGGAGAGGACTTCGCCCGTTCCGGCGACCTTACGACAATATTTTTCGATGAAGAAATGCCGGACGGCAAGCTCCTCTCCTTTCTTGTAATCGAATTGCGCAATGTGCCGTTTGCCCAGCAATGGCAGGTTATCAAATACGTCATGAACACCCTGCCAAACCTGGGCGGAGCGGCGTTCGACTCCCGCGGCAATGGCCAGATGATAGCCGAACTCGCCGCGCAGGAATGGCCGGGCTACGTCCATCAGGTAATGATCTCGACAAAGTGGTACGCCGAGAATTTCCCCAAACTAAAAGGCCGCATGGAAGACGGCACAACGAACATCCCCGACGACCCGTTCATCCGCGATGACTTCCGGGTTGTGGGCCTTAAGGCCGGTGTGCCCTGCGTCCTTGAAAGGTCGGGCGGGCCAAGAGAAAAACGGCATGGGGACGGCGCGATTGCCAAACTCATGGCTGTCTATGCCGCGCTTGAGGATGAGGAGTCCGGCTATCAGCCCATGACATACGAGGCCGTTGAAACGGCAAACCGCTACAGGCAAGGAAGGAGCAGCAGATGGGACGATTGAGTTTTGACAGGGTAAGAAATTTTTTCGCGCGCGGCAAACAGGGCAAAGGCCAGGGTTCCGATGATGATGAACAGGCATACGCGATTCCCAACACTAACCGCGACCCCTGGGGGGACTTCTCGCTGTTGCAAAGCCTCACCCCTGAACGCCTTGCCGCAATTTTGCGCGATGTCAGGAGCGGGGATTCCCCCGCCGAATATCTGGAACTCGCCCAGGACATAGAGCTTAAAGACCTGCACTACCGCTCCGTGCTTTCCACCCGCAAGGACGCCATCACCGGCCTTGAAATCAAAGTGATTCCCGCAAGCGAGGACAAACACGATGTGGAACTTGCCGAAGCCGTAGAGAGGGACATCGTCAAAAATTCCACCGCGAAAATTTACGCGCTTATCCGGGACATGCTGGATGCACTTGCCAAAGGCTTTTCAGTTTCCGAAATAGTATGGGACACCGGGAAAACACCCTGGAAGCCCGCGGCGTACAAATTCCGCGATCCCCGCTGGTTCCAGTACGATGAGGAAACCGGCAAAACCCTCATGCTCCGTGCCCCGCTTGGCAACGAACTTGAACCGCTGCGCCCTTTCCAGTTTATTGTCCACGAGCCGCACATGACCAGCGGCAGCCAGATAACGGCGGGGCTCGCGCTCCCGGCCTTGTACTACTGGATGCTCAAAAGCTACAACGTCACAAGCTGGGCCGCCTTCATCGACCGTTACGGCTACCCCATACGCATCGGCAAGTACGGCAGGAAAGCGACCGAGCAGGACAGGGCAACGCTCAAGCGGGCAGTCGCCGCCATCGGGCAGGACTTTGGAGCTGTTATCCCCGAAAGCGCGGCGCTTGAAATTGTCGAATCGAAAAGCACAGGGACAACCTCCAAAGTCTACCAGAACATGGCGGACTGGATAGACAAGCAGATTTCAAAGCTTGTGCTGGGCCAGACCATGACAACAGACGACGGCTCAAGCCGCTCACAGAGCGAGACCCACGACAAGGTACGCGATGATATTGCCGACAGCGACATCCAGCAAGTTGTGGAAACGCTGAATGCCGCCCTGACCGTCCCCTACATCAATCTGAACTTTGGCGAGCAGGAGCATTACCCGAAAATAGCCTTGCACAAGCCGGATGTGAAAAACATCGAGCAGATTATTAACGCGCTGGACAGGCTTGGCCCGCTGGGTTTGACGGTAAAGCTCGATGAGGTGCGCTCGCTCCTTAACCTTTCCAACCCCGGCGAGGGGGATGAGGTCATAGGGGGCCGTGACGGGAACGGCGGGG
>JGI24695J34938_10003484_pt1 | contig 10938 bp, 7 predicted proteins | sample TergutCo191P3_FD_34938 | JGI IMG/M metagenome (IMG submission 34938) | reverse complement strand
GCCAAGGCGATCCGGGAGGCCGCCGCCAAAGCCGGGGTTCCGGCGAAAATCGACCTTTTCGTGTATTCGCTTGCCTCCCCGGTCAGAACCGATCCCAAAACCGGGGTTCAGCACAAGTCGGCGCTTAAACCCATCGGCCGGGCTTTCTCCGGCAAGACCCTGAACATGATGGACGGAACCTTCGGGACCGCCACGGCGGAACCGGCCACCGACGACGAAATTGCCAACACCGTCAAGGTCATGGGCGGCGAGGACTGGGAGCTGTGGATCGAGTCCCTGGAACGGGAGGGGCTTCTTTCGCCCAAAACCCGCAGCGTTGCGTACACGTACATCGGCCCGGAGCATTCCTGGCCCATCTACAAGAACGGCACGATCGGCAGGGCCAAGGAAGACCTGGAACGCGCCTGCCGGGACATAAACGGCAAATACGCCGCGGCGGGGAAAATCGCCCGCGCCTGGGTCTCGGTGCAGAAGGCCCTAGTAACCAGAGCCAGCGCGGTGATTCCCATTATCCCGCTGTACGTTTCCTGCCTGTTCAGGGTCATGAAGGATCAGGGACTGCACGAGGGCTGCCTGGAACAGATCGTGCGACTCTATCGGGATCGGCTTTACACCGAAGACGGAGCCGATCCGGCAGTCGACGAGGCGGATCGCATTCGTCTGGACGACTGGGAGATGCGGGACGACGTGCAGAAGGCGGTGCTGGAAAAAATGGAAGCAGTGACCGAGGACAACGTGTTCGACGAGACCGATCTCGCCGGCTTCAAGCACGACTTTCTTGAGGCGCATGGTTTCGACGTCGCTGGCGTGGATTACGACGCCGAGGTGGATCTGGCGAAATACCAGTAGACCCCTAACCACGGGTGTGCTAACATAAATGCATTATTTTTGGAGGATAGCATGGGAAAGAGAGCGGTAGTGGTGAACTTCACGATAGTAAGGACTATCGGGTTCGCGTTGGTGGTTATCGGTTTTTTTATGCCGGTGGTTCGCGTGTTGGTTAACAGGACGGGGTTTCAGCTTGCCAATGGATTGATGGACAACAACATTGTGATGGGCTTGCTCGCTTATGCGGTGTTTGTGGCTGCGGTTATCGGGGTTATCATCGGTATTCTTTTGATGATGAGCAGGAGGACAAAAATCTCCGCTGGCACCGGATGGATAGTCCTGCTCGCCTGCATAGCCAGTGGCCTCATCGTGTTTTTCGCCGGTTTGAACAGCCCGTCGTTGCAAAACGGCGGCATCCTTATCCTGATAGGCTGGATTGCCGCGCTGGTCGGCCAGGTTCTCTCCAGGGAAAGGTAGGAAAAGCGGCCTAAGGGCGGCCTCACCTAGAAATCAGTCTGGCGGGGGTTCCTGCATCTCCGTCAGATGTTTCCAGTAACGCTTTGGTAAAAACTGTTTCTGCAAATCCGGGTTGTACCGGCTTTCGTTGTTGATTGCTTTGTGGTATTGCCGCCACATGTTTTCCCATTTGTCGTTTTGCGGGGTTTTTAAGGGCTTGGGCACTTTGCTTACGCGGGAAAACTCGAACGGCTTTTTCGGTTCGTGGCGCAGGCGGAAAAGCCGTTTTTCGTCGATGATTGCCCAGGGTACCCCCCCGAAACGCTTCTTGAAATGTTCCCCCAGCGCGGGCAGGATAAAATGATCGGGGGCGCAAATGGCGGCATATACGCCGTCCTCGCCGGGAGCGAAACGCAGAAGACCCCGCATCCTGCAGATTTCATGCCGAACCTTGTGCGCCGCTTCATAGACCTTACACGCGTCGGGATCGCCCCTGTCCTCGGCCGCAAGCTCTGCCGCCCGTCGCATCGCGGTTTCCGTTCTGCCGCGCTCGGCCGCGGCCGCCGCGTTGGCCGACATGCCCGCCGCGTCCGCCGCCGCAAGGATTTTCTGCCCGAAACGTGATACCGCCTGGGAAACTGGCAACCCGCTCATTTTCGCGTGGATTATGGCGCTAAAGGCGTTTACGGAAAGCTCGTAGAGGCGGCCCGATTCGGGCGACAGGGCGGAAAGATCCACGCCGACGTCCGAATACAGCCCGGCGAGGGCGCGCATGTCCGCCTCGCAAATTTGTTCGGAGCCGTCGTCCTCGCCAAAAAGGTCGCCTTGTTCGTCGTCGCCCATAAAACACACTGTAACACTAGGCTGGGGTAAACGCAACCGAATCCCGCCCCTTGAACAAAATCCGAAATAACCTTACGGTAAATTATCATACACCAAGGTATTTGGCGGCAATTTTGGACAAATCACTCATAAAAACACTCAAGGGCCTGAAAGGAAACCCCAAGGCCTGCATCTACACCGAACCCCTTTGGGGGCTTTCCATGAACCTGTGCCTCCCCTATGCATCCGTGTTCATGCTTGCCCTTGGGCTAAACGATTTCCAGGTGGGGCTTACCGCGACAATCGCCATGCTCTCCCAGGGTGTCTTCGCCTTTTTGAGCGGGCCAATCACGGACAAGCTGGGCAGGCGAAAGGCGACCGCTGTTTTTGACTTTCTCGCGTGGTGCATCCCCTGTATAATCTGGTGGAGGGCGGAAGGCTTCTGGTTCTTCGCCGTCGCCGCCCTGCTAAACGGCGCGATGCAGGTTCCCACGAATTCATGGAACTGCCTGCTTATCGAGGACGCCGAAAAGAACAAGATTACCGCGATAAATTCCCTTATGATGATCTGCGGCCAGCTTTCGGTTTTTTTCGTGCCGATTTCGGCGATACTGTTTTCGCGGCTTACCCTGGTTCCCGCGATGCGTATCCTCTACATAAACGCATTCGTGTTAATGACGATAAAAGTGGTGGTGCTCTATGTTTTTTCCAGGGAGACCAGGATGGGAGCTATTCGCATGGAGGAAAGCCGGGGGAAAAGCCTGTTTTCCCTTGCCTCGGGCTACGGTTCGGTTCTAAGGATTATCGGCAAGTCCAAGGGGACGGTCTTCGCGCTTGTTGTTAGTATCCTTGTCGGAATCGTTGGCCTTGTTTCCATTACCTTTTGGCCGGTCATCGTAACCCAAAAGTTCCTTGTCGCCGATCACCTCCTGCCTGTTTTTCTTATCGTCAGATCATCGGTGGCGATCCTGTTTTTCTTTCTGGTGGTGCCGCGCCTTACGGGAAGGCTCCTAAAGTCGCCCCTTCTAGTCGGCTTTGCCTGTCTTTTTGTCGGACAGCTTATCCTGATCCTTACACCCGTCGATGGGCCGTTCAAGTATGCCATGCTGTGCGTCTCCCTGTTGTTCGACGGTTTCGGTGGTACCTTCCTGTTCATGCTTGCCAAATCCCTGGTGGATCTTTACGTGAACCCAAAGGAAAGAGCCAGGGTGCAGGCGATTCTGAACATGATAATCCTGGCGGCGACTTCCCCCTTCGGCTGGATCGGCGGGATACTTTCGGGCATTTCCAGGGATCTGCCTTTCGTCCTTAACCTCTGCATCCTAACCGTCGGTTTTTTTACCGTGTTGATTTACTACCGGAAAAACCCGCAACCGGACGCGCCCGCCCACGAGGGATGACGACGCAAAACTACTACATGTTTGTTAAGTATTCGTAACGGACGGGAAGAAGGCTATACTGGAACGATGACTCTGGGGACGAGCAACGGTATAAACGCTACAAACCCGCTAATAGTGCAAAGCGACAGAACCCTGTTACTTGACGTACACGCGACACGAGCCGAGGAAGCACGATCGGCGATAATCCCCTTTGCGGAGCTGGAAAAATCGCCAGAGCACATCCATACCTATCGCATTACGCCCCTGTCCCTGTGGAACGCCGCCAGCGCGGGTTACAACCCGTCCGATATCCTAAAGGCGCTAACCGAATACAGTCGCTACCAAATCCCCTCCGGAATTGCCGAGGGCTTTTCCGACACCATGTCCCGCTACGGAAAGATCAGAATGTGCGCGCCGCAAGACGCCGAGGTCATCGACGGCGAGACGACGGACGACAATGAACTGTTTCTAAAAATCGAGGAGCCCGCAATACGCGCCGAAGTCGGTTCCCTGAAATCGTTAAAAAAATATTTGCAAAAAACGAGCACGGGCTTTCTGCTGCGGCTTGTAAACCGGGGAACGGTAAAGAGGGAGCTTATACAGCAGGGCTGGCCGGTAAAAGACGAGGCGCCCCTGATACGCGGCGAGGATTTGGAAATTACGCTACGGAACGAGTGCCTTTCCGGAAGCCCCTTTGCCCCCAGGGATTACCAGCTCGAGGCGGCTCACGCAGTGCTTGGCAACGGTGGCCTGGGCACGGGATACGGCGTGGTGTCGCTCCCCTGCGGATCCGGCAAGACCATAGTCGGCATGATTATAATGTCCATGCTAAAAACCAACACCCTTATACTAACGACCAGTGTCGCGGCGGTGCACCAATGGATCAACGAACTGCTGGACAAGACAGAACTGACCCAGGAGCAGATCGCCGAGTATTCAGGCGATTCAAAATCCGTTGGGCCGGTAACAGTCGCCACTTATCAGGTAGTCACTTGGCGAGCCGACCGCGGCGCCGATTTCCCCCACTTCAAACTGTTCCGGGAAAGACGGTGGGGGCTTATCGTCTACGACGAAGTGCACCTGCTGCCCGCCCCGGTGTTCCGCGTAACGGCGGAGTTGCAGGCCGTGCGACGGCTGGGGCTGACCGCAACACTGGTTCGGGAGGACGGCGCGGAGGACGCGGTGTTTAGCCTTGTGGGGCCGAAACGCTACGACGTCCCCTGGAAGGAGCTCGAAGGCAAGGGTTGGATAGCCGAGGCGATCTGTACGGAACTTAGGCTGGATTTGCCGCAGGAGCTTAAGATACCGTATGCCGTCGCGACGCCCCGCGAAAAATACCGGCTTGCCGGCGAGAACCCCTTAAAAGAAAACATTGTCATACACCTTATCGAAAATTACGCGGACGATCAGATTCTTGTCATCGGCCAGTACCTTTCGCAGCTAGAGTCGATTGCAAGACTTTTAAAGGCGCCGCTAATTACCGGGAAAACGCCCAACGCCGAAAGGGAACGGTTTTACGGAAGCTTCAAGCGCGGCGAAGCAAGGGTTATAGTTGTGTCGAAGGTTGCCAATTTCGCCATAGATCTGCCAAGTGCGTCAATGGCGATACAGGTATCAGGTTCGTTTGGATCGCGGCAGGAGGAGGCTCAGCGGTTAGGGCGAATCCTGCGACCCAAGGGGGCGGGAAAGGATCGCGTGGCGAAATTCTTCACCCTGGTTTCCCGTCATACTGTGGAGGAAGACTTTGCGGCAAACAGGCAAAAATTCCTGGCCGAACAAGGATACAAGTATTCGATTCAGCACTGGAATACGGAAACTGGAGTAACAAGTGAGTAATATAAAAACCGACAATTTTCGCCCCATCGAATTCTGGAAAGCGTCCATAATGACCCTGCCGGACAATGCCTTTTTCGAACTGATACGGACGGTATTCGGCAAGGTAAAAACACCTTTTAACAAACAGATTTTAACCGGCGATCTGGAAAAATTCTTGCTTAGCAGCGACATCCAGAAAAATATCGCCAGTTATATTGACAGGCAGGATGCCCGCATCATTGCGGCGGTGGCCCTTCTAAACGAGCCCAACCCAGGTGATCTTGAAACGTTTTTTTCGGACGAGTTTAACTATGCCGAGCTGAACGAAATTCTTGTCAACCTAGAGGAACGGTTTATACTTTACCGGTTTCAGGACGAAGGCAAGAACCAGAGCGTCAAGCGACTTGCCCTGAACCCTGTGTTTAAATCCATTCTGTCACCGTTTATTGCCGACAATTCCCTGCTGTTTCCATCGGTTCACATTGACGAGACATTTTCCAATGAAAAACAAGGTGCCAACGACGAAAAAAATCCGTTTAACAAAAACATTAACAGCCAGAACGTTAAGGCGCCGTTTTCTTACGACGATCGAATACTGGCGGTGCTGCTTTCCTTTGTTTCCATGAACGAGGCCTTTTTCAAGTCAAACGGGGGGGGGAGTATACGCCAGAAGGTGTCGAACTCGGCAAAAACCATGTTTCCCAGTCTGGCAATGGAAATACTTATCGGTGGGCTACAGGTTCTTGGGCTGTTTTCCATCAAAAACGAAAGGTTACTGCCGGATTACAGGCGCTTTTCCGCGTTTGGAAGGCTTAGCCGTCAGGAAAGGGCGGAATACTACACGTCGGGCATTTTTTTCCATTCGGAATCGGCGCGCCCCAAAGGGGATGGCGTTTTGGAAAGTTTGCACGAGAGTACGATTTCGCCTTGGCTCCTGCGTACAAAGGTTCGTTCCCTTACGTCGTTCATCCATCGTTTCTGCCGAATGCTGGATCCGGACAGGCTGTATTCTTTTTCAAGCCTGCGAAAACTGGCATATATTCTTGATCGGGATAACAGCGAAATAAGCATAGACAGGCTAATCGAGGTCATGGGAGAAACGGGTTTGCTAGTTTCAATGCCCGGTAAATATTGGCGGAAACGGTCGTTTGCCGAACCCCTAACGAAAGAGACTCCTTCCAATGAAAGCCCCTCGTTGGAAGGGGCTATCGTTGCAATGGATACGCCCTTCAGTCTGGTCGTATACCCGGAAGTCGAGTACAACGATCTTATAAAAATTTCCGCCTTTTGCCATGTCACCGAGGCCGGTCTGAACATCCGTTTTGATTTGAACCGGGATTCGGCCGTGTCGGCTTTTAACCTAGGGATCGGCGCGGACTCGATAATCGATCTGTTACAGCGGCTTTCGCGAAACAGGATTGACGATAATTTGATATACGCTTTGCACGACTGGGAAAAGAGTCACCGGGAGGTAACCCTTCGGCAGGGACTCATACTGACCCTTTCGCAGGATCGTCAGTATCTTGCGGAAACAAAGCCATTGTCAATGTTTATAAAGGAAACTCTTGCCCCTGGAATTTACATGCTGCCGACGACGCTGGAAGACAGAGCCGTTCGGGCTTTGCAGAAGGCCGGTGTTTCTATCATTGCTCGTCATGGGGAACACGCGGAAGAAAACAGGTTCATGGATAGCAACAGACCTATCGACGGCTTTTACGGCAATTTCTTTCCGTCGCTTCATGCCACGGCTTTCAACAGCGAAATGACCCCGAAAGGCTCTTCGCAAGACGCAAAAGCAAAGGCTGAGGGCAGTTCGATGACCAGTGCCGATATCCTAATCGAAAGTTTTCATTCCTCGCTTGATCAAATGCGGATGGACAAGGAAAAGCACGATGAACTGGCGGCCCGCATAGACAGAAGGCTGATACTCTGTGAGTCCCAACTAAAGGACGCTGTACTGCGCTACGAGAAACTTGAGGCGCGGGGTATGGACTACAACGGCAAAACCCTGATCGCAAAACAGGCCATAAGTATGCAGTCCCTTCTTGAGGTTACATGGCCGGTGAAACAAAAACAGGAACGTGTCCTGGGAATTCCAAAGACGCTGGAAAAAACAGGAACCGAATCCATTCTGGTCATCAAGCCGATGGATGGCAAGGAGGAGACGATCCGAATCCCCCTTGGTAAAATCAGTTTGCTGCGACGGATCAAAAGGTCGATTTTCGAGACCAATATTGTTTAAGGAGCTATTATGCCATTACTGCCTTTTTCGGGTTTCCAGATTTCGGAAACCCAACAAACCGAACTACGCCAGGCAAAACTTGCCGTTCTTATTGACGCGGACAATACCCAGCCGGCCATCATCGAGGGTCTTTTGGACGAGGTCGCGAAATACGGTATCGCCAGTGTAAAGCGCATCTACGGCGACTGGACAAACACCAGTTTGCGTTCCTGGAAGGATCGTTTGCTGGAATACGCCATTCAGCCAATCCAGCAGTTTTCGTACACCAGCGGCAAGAACGCCACGGACTCGGCGATGATAATCGACGCTATGGATCTGCTTTACACGGAAAAGCTGGACGGGTTTTGCATCGTGTCCAGCGATTCGGACTTTACCCGGCTTGCGGCGCGGCTGCGCGAAAGCGGTCGCACGGTTTACGGCTTCGGCGAAAAGAAGACTCCCCGAGCCTTCGTTTCGGTTTGCGACAAATTTATCTATACCGAGATACTAAAGGATATCCAGGAGGAATCCGACGACGACGATCCCAAGTCCGTACCGAAACCCAAAAAGGAATTCAAGGTTGATCGAAAGTTGCTAAAACTGTTGCGTGAAACCGTGGACGACATTGCCGAGGAATCCGGGTGGGCGTACCTTGGCGCGGTGGGACACAAAATCAACCATCGTTCCGCTGATTTTGACCCCCGCAACTACGGCTTCAAAAAGCTGGGCGACATGTTCCGCGCGATTCCCCAGTTCGAGACCGAGGAAAGACCCCAGGCTGGCGGTACGGGCAGGCAGGTTTACATACGCTGGAAACGAAAAAGATAACGACTGGTTTATTTAGTGTTGGGGGAAAAATGGCTCTCCAAGCGCAAGCTTGCAGAGCCACTGAATAATAAAACTTATCCTTCCAGGATCAACAGCGTCTTGGGATCAAGTCGCGTCGCCTGGCTTTGGTCAGAAGGGTTGCCTCGGTTCTTTGAAACGGAAAGCTCGACGTGATCCTGTTTTGGTTCCAGGACAATAACCACGTCGATTAGATCCGTAAAGTCCTTGATCAATACGGGAATGTTTTTTTCGTCGTACCGCGGTTCCTCGCCATTTACGGTGCAGTTACACCAAATCGAAAGAGCCATGTCCTTGGCGAATTCCTTGACCTTGGCGATATACTCCTTGTAGGTACGGGAAAAATCAAAGCCGTCGATTACAAGCGTGTCCGCGACAAAACCACCCTCGGCAATCATGGCCCGCAGGCTCTTGATCACCATGTCCAGCGTCATGCCCTCTTGGTTAAAGTTCATCAGCACGCGGTTTTTGGCGATCCCGCTTTTTACCTCGTCCTTGTCCTCAAGGTTCTTGCTGCTGGTAAACCCTTCGAAAAGATCCTCGTACCAGGCGAACACGTTCTGCCTTTGCTGTGCGAACGAGACGTGGATCACCTTTTTCCCCTGCAAAAGCTTGTCCAGCGCAAGCTGCACCAGCACCGACGTTTTTCCCACGCCGCGTTGCGAGGCCACGATCCCCATTTCCCCGGGTTTAAGTCCCCCCTGAATGGACTGCTCAAACAAGCGTATCGGACTGCGCCGTATCAGTTCTTCCTTTATCATGCCAAACCTCCTGTTACTTCTGCTCGCGCTTACGCTTTTCTTCGTATTCCTTCATCAGCGTTTCGGAAACGCTCTGGGGAACCTTGCCGTATTTTTCGAATTCCATCGTGAATTCCGCCTTGCCTTGCGTAATAGAGCGCAGAACGGTGGAATAGCCGAACATCTCGCTAAGCGGAACCTCGGCCTCGACACGTGAGAACGTCCCATCCTCGGTGGACGCGATTATTATACCACGCCTTTGGTTAATCGAACCGAAAATGTTCCCCTGGAATTCGCTGGGCCCCTCAACCGCGACCTTCATGATCGGCTCAAGGATGCAGGGCTTGGCCTTGCTGTAGGCCTCGCGGAACGCGCCGATGGCGGCCTGCTGGAAGGCGATGTCCGAGGAGTCCACAGGATGGTACTGCCCGTCGCTGATAAGACAGCGGATGTTGACGATGGGGAACCCGATAAGGCTGCCCTTTTTGGTCGCCTCCTTGAAACCCTTGTCGCAACTGGGGATGAACTCCGTGGGAATCGTACCGCCCTTGATCATGTTCACAAAATCGTAGTCGCCCTCGACAAACGATTCCATGTACCCGGTAACCTTGGCGAACTGGCCAGAACCGCCGGTCTGCTTTTTGTGGGTGTAGCTGAATTCCGCCTTCTGCGTGATGGTCTCGCGGTAGGCAACCTGCGGCTGCCCGGTCTCCACCTCGCATTTGTACTCGCGGCGCATACGCTCGATGTACACTTCCAGGTGAAGCTCTCCCATACCCTTTATGATAGTCTCGTTGGATTCGGGATCCACGAAAGTGCGGAACGTGGGGTCTTCCTTGGTAAAGCGGTTAAGCGCCTTGGCCATCTGGTCGGAGCTTTTCTTGTCCTTGGGACTCAGCGCCAGCGAGATAACCGGCTCCGGCACGAACATCGAGGTCATGGCGTAGTTAAGCCCGCCGCCACAGAACGTGTCGCCAGAGGCGCAGTCAATCCCGAACAGCGCGACAATGTCGCCGGAGGTACCCTCGTTAATGTCTTCCATACTATTCGAGTGCATCCGGACAAGCCGGCCAATCTTAAACTTCTTCTTGGAACGAGTATTCAGAAGCTCGCCGCCCTTTTGCAGCGTCCCCTGGTAAATACGGACGTAAGTAAGCTGGCCGTACTGCCCGTCCTCCAGCTTGAAGCCAAGCGCGACGGTCGGCTTCTTGTCGTCGGAGGAAAGCTCCACCTGCTCCTCGCCCTTGTCCAGATCCAGCGCGTGGTTGCTTACCTCCGTCGGGTTGGGCAGATAGTGGCCCACCGCGTCCAGGAGTGGCTGAATCCCCTTGAACTTGTAGGCCGAGCCGAGCATGACCGGAACGAACTGCTCGGAAAGGGTACCCTTGCGGATAGCCCCGCGAACCATGTCCTCCGGAATCGCCTCGCCGCCAAGAAAAAGCTCGGCAAGCTCGTCGTCGAACATGGAAATCGCGTCCAGCATCTGCTCCCGGTACTTGTCCGCGTCCGCCTTCAGGTTGGCCGGGATGTCCTCCAGGCGCAGGGTCTCGCCCTGATCGCCGTCGAAGTACACGGCCTTCATCGCCACCAGATCCACGACACCCTCTAGCTTGTCCTCCAGCCCGATGGGAATCTGGATCATGACCGCGTTAAGCCCCAGTTTTTCCTTCAACTGGGCCGCCACCTTGAAAGGGTTGGCCCCGGTGCGGTCGCATTTGTTTACGAACGCAATACGCGGGACGTGATAGCGGTTAAGCTGCCTGTTTACCGTGATGGACTGGGACTGCACCCCGCCCACCGAGCAAAGCACCAGAATCGCCCCGTCCAGAAC
>JGI24695J34938_10003482_pt1 | contig 10942 bp, 8 predicted proteins | sample TergutCo191P3_FD_34938 | JGI IMG/M metagenome (IMG submission 34938) | reverse complement strand
TCCCCTGACTGAAGTCGCCCATCTGGCGGAGCATAGTAATCGCCGTTGTCATTGTCCGCGTTTTGTATTGAATGTTGCCGCCTACTATCATCACAGCTCCCACTTCGCTGATTGCGCGGCTGAATGCAGTGACAACTGTAAAATACAATTCGCCTTTCATCTCTCTTACAAAAAGCAGTTTGGTTTGAAGACGATTCGCACCCATCGTTTTCGCGAACATGCGCATCGCGGGCGCGTGGCGGACAGCGTAAGTGTAGACCATGCCTGTAACAATAGGCGTGATTAAAATCACCTGCGCAATCACCATCGCCTCAATCGAAAACAAAAGACCAACAAAACCAAGAGGTCCGCGGCGCATCAGCAGAAGGTAGACGATTAATCCCGCCACAACGGAAGGCATTCCCATCAATGTTCTGCAAATTCTAACCACGATGTTCTTTCCCCAAAAATTGTGCTTCTCCAGAAACAGCCCGAAGATCGTTCCAAGAACCGAGGAAATCAGCGTAGAGAAAAAAGACATTTTTAAAGTGATACCAATAATAGAAAGAGTATCAGAACTTAAATTAATAAATCCCCAGGACATTCAACTATTTATTAGCCGCGGCGTTCGGAGTAAATAACGCTCCGCCGAAATCTTCAAGACCGTATTGTCCGATTAACTTTTGGGAAGAATCTTTGATCATCCAGTCAGCAAAAGCTTGTCCGCCTTCTGCATTGATGTGGTCATGACGATCCGGGTTTACAAGTATCACTCCGTAGTAATTAAAAAGATCTGGAGTTCCTTCGCAAACCGCCGGAAGATCGATCTTGCCGTCTCTTGTAAGTATCAGCCATGTGGCGCGATCTGTAAGAGTATACCCTTGCATTTCATCAGCCATTTGAAGCGTCGCTCCCATACCCTGCCCTACAGAAGAATATTTTTGCATTCTCGCTGTATCAACACTGGCTGTCTTCCAGAGAGAAAGTTCCATTCTATGCGTGCCTGAATCATCCCCGCGTGAAACGAATGGTAGATTTTTGGAAGCGATATCTTTAAAAGTTTGAATTACATCATTGTTATGCGCAATTGTTCTTGTGTCAGGACCAACGACAAGAAAGTCATTGTACATTACATCGTAACGAACGCTGCCGTAACCGTCCGCGACAAACTGAAGCTCGTCATTTCTCGCGTGTACAAGAAGCACATCGGCGTCTCCGTCGCGTCCCATCCTGAGAGCGGCTCCAGAACCGACAGCGACGACATCAACTTCCCATCCTGTTTCACTCGTGAACGCCGGAAGAATAAAATCCAGCAAACCGGAATCTTGAGTGCTTGTGGTTGTTGATAAAGTGATTTTTCCTTTGATTGGAACCGGACCGGCGTCTTTTGAAGCATTGCTTCTGTTGCAGCCGGTTAAAAACGAAAGGCAGAACAAAACTGCCAGCGTCAACCCTAAGGTCTTTTGACAAAGAGTCATTTTCATTATTTTCTCCTTCACGCAATGGTAAGCGCAAGCGTTTCCGCTCATGCTCTATCGTTCTGCCTGACATAGCCGCGGTAAAACCTCAAGCCTTAGCCAAGGAGAATCGGAGTCGTTGTAATGGTAGCATATGGATTTTGAAATGGGAACACGGATTTACGCGTAATAAGATGTAACTTTCATAATTTTAAAATATTTGATAAGATATAAATAGTAAACATCCATTTCAGGAGTCATTATGAATATAATGCAAAAACTCTCTTCCAGGAACCTGTTGATTTTTAATTTGGTTCTAATCGGCGCGATATTCGGCTTTTCTCTGGCTTTTTTATCTTTTTCCTGCTCCACATCGGGCGGACGGGCGCGCGCTGAAGAAAGCCAGATTGTTATCCCGGAGGATGCGCTTGCTGTCGCGGACTCGCTTCAGACAGTCTTTCACGCGGTTTCGGAAAAAATGCTGCCGTCGGTAGTTGAATTGAAAACCATTTCTGTCAGGCGTCAGCAATCCCCGAATTTCAACGGAATACCATGGGAATTTTTCTTTGGTCCGCGCGATGGAATGCCAAATAACGGACAGGAGCGGGAATTCCGTTCTCAAGGACTTGGTTCGGGAATTATTGTCAGATATATAGACGGCACTTATTACGCTCTTACAAACGCGCATGTTGTAGAAGGAGCGACGGAAATCCGCATAGCTGTAAAAGACGGAAGGGAATACGACGCGTCGCTTGTCGGCAAAGATGAACGTAAAGACCTTGCGCTTGTATCATTTAAATCAAACGACTTTCATCCGCTTGCGGTTCTTGGCGATTCAGATACTGTCGCTGTCGGCAATTGGGCAATAGCGATTGGAAATCCGTTAGGGGAGCAATTTTCTTTCTCGGTTACATTGGGAATAGTAAGCGCTGTCGGACGCACAGGCGGTCCCGGCGGCAATATAAATGATTTTATTCAGACTGACGCCCCAATTAATCAGGGGAACTCAGGCGGTCCTCTTGTTAATATTAAGGGAGAAGTGATCGGAATTAATACTTGGATCGCGAGCAATCTTTCAGGCGGCGGCAATGTTGGTCTTGGGTTCGCTATTCCCATCAACAATGTAAAACGTTCCATCGATGAATTTATCCAAACAGGAACAACGCAGTACGGCTGGCTTGGAGTTTCATTAATAGAACCGAGCAGAGAAGCGATTTCTTCTCTTGGTCTAGAAAACAAACGCGGCGCGTTAGCTGCGCAAGTTTTTATCGGGTCTCCTGCTGACAAAGGCGGCATAAAACCGGGAGATTTTATTACGCATGTTAACGGAAGAGAAACCCGCAGCGTTCAGCAGCTTCAGATGACAGTCGGAGATTTAAAACCCGGCGACAACGCGGCGTTTACAGTAATAAGAGATAAACGGCAAATTGATATCCGCGTGCGCATAGAGGTAAGAACCGATCAGGTTGCTTCAGACAACAGAAGGCTTTGGCCCGGCGTTATTGTTTATCCTCTAAGCGATCAAATAAAACAAAGTCTTCACCTTGACAGCGACGCAAAAGGCTTGTATGTAGCTCAGGTTGTTCCAGGCAGTCCATCTGAAATTGTAGGACTGCGGGTAAATGACAGAATTATTTCCGTAAACGGCGTGAACATTAATGACGTTGCGGATTTTTACAAAGTATTACGCGAAAACACCGCCAGTGAATTATGGTTCGCCATGATCAGAGGCGAGTCGACAGTCGAGTCATTAAAATTTAAACGATAATGTTTTAATTTTAAAGATCAACTCTTAATACGCGGCGGCTGTTGCGGTTCTGCTCGTAATTATAGATGTCAGTGTTAAAGCGCCGCTCCGCTTCAAGAGTTGAGGGCGGTCCGTGTCCGGGAAGCACAATATAATCGCCGGGAAGCGACAAAAGGCGGCTTCGCAGTTTATTCATTTGCGTAGCCGCTCCGTACGCGCTCGCTGTGCTGCCTACAAGTCCCGCTGTTAAAACATCGCCTGTAAAAAGAAGATTATCGATTCTGTAAACAACAGAATCCGAAGAATGTCCCGGTATTGAAATTACCTCGACAGTGAAACCGCCGATAACAAGTTTATCGCCGTCTTTTACCATTACTGTCTTATGATCCAATATGCTGGAATTAACAGCAAAGACTTCGGCATTATATATTTTTTTTAACGTGCGAAGCCCGTGCACATGCCCCAAATGCTCATGAGTTAACAAAACCGCTTTTAAATCAAAATTATTATTTTCGATTGTATCCAGAGTATCATTTTCCATGTTGCCGGGATCAAAAATTATCGCGGCATTCTGCTGCGCCGGGTTCGCGTTATCCGCGCCGAGAATGTAACTATTGCTGAAACCGTATGAACAGTATTGAAAAAAAAGTTTCATTGTTCTTCCGTTTCAAAAACAGCTTCCGCTGTATTGGACGCTTTAAAAAAAACATCCTGCTGTTTCGCGCTTGCGTAATACACGCGCTTTAAATTGCAGTTATTAAAAGACAGTCTTGCCAAATCCGCGCTTATAAATCTGCTGTTATACAAATTTGAATTTTTAAAAGAGGAATCATTAATCGACGTGCCTTCAAAGTTCACATGAACAATTTCCGAGTCTTCAAACTTGCAATTGTGAAAAGCCGCTCCGGCGAAAGATACAAATTGAATATCTGATTTGCCGTAATTGCAATTTATAAATTCAGCGAAATCAAAAAAACACATTCTAAGTTTGACATTTGAGAAATTACAATTTGAAAAAGTGGTTTCTTTAAAATTACAGCCGTAAAAATGATGATTGGAAAAATCCGCGTTCTCGAAACGCATGCCTGAAACGCATAAATCTTTTATGCGCATATTGTCTTCGATGTAAGTGCAAACCCGGACATACTCCTGTTCAGGATTTGCCTGATGGATAAAACAAAGATTATATCCCGTTATGGCCGGCCTTCCGCAGCCTGCCGCGCAAGGATTAATTGTGAACATACCCGCTCCTCAACTTTAGCTGCCGTAAAGCAGCGCCGTATAATCGGAAAGTAAACCGAAGGTTTACTTAAGTTTAATACATTTTTACCTTTACAACCAGTCTAGCAGCGATTACAATGTGAATATGTGCTGGTATTGCGGCTCACCTGTTACAGATGCCGAACCTGTCGGGCGTTCTCTTAGATGTCAGGATTGCGGAAAGGATCTGCGTTCGTGCAAGAATTGCCGCTTTTATCAGCCAGGCGCGCAGAGAGACTGCAGGGAAACAAGCGCGGATGGTCAGCCCGATAAAGAACGCGCTAATTTCTGCGACTGGTTTTCTTTGAATGAAAAATTCCGCAGCCAAAGCGCCGGAACAAAAGAGAAGGAAAAGGCTGACGCGTCAAAAGCCGCATTTGATAATTTGTTTAAATAGTTATGGACAATAGACCGGTTTTATTTATAGATTCAGGCATCGGCGGACTTCCCTATTGCAGAGATTTTCTGGAAAAAAATCGTTCGGAAGAAATTTGCTATCTTGCGGACACAAAAAATTTCCCATACGGACCGCGCGCAAAAGAAGAACTCGTTTCGATATTAATTTCTCTCATAGAAAAATTATTAAAAGAAATAAACCCAAAAATAATTGTTCTTGCCTGCAACACCGCGACAGTTTCCGCTCTTGAGCCGCTGCGCGAGCATTTTCAAAAAACAGCTTTTGTCGGAACAGTTCCGGCGATTAAACCAGCGGCAAACGCGTCTATCACGGGAAAAGTCGGCGTTCTTGGAACAGCGCGGACAATTGAAGACCCCTACAATCAAAATCTGGCGAAGGAATGTGAAAAGAAATGTGAAATTATCGCTCTTGCCGCTCCCGATCTTGTTGAATTTGTCGAGCAGCGCTATGACAAAGCTGATAAAAATGAAAAAACAGAAATTGTAAAAAAATATATAGAATATTTTTACGCCAAAGGAGCAGATACGCTTGTGCTTGGCTGCACTCACTTTTTATATTTACTTGAAGAGTTTAAGCGCGAGGCAGAACCGTATATTAAAGTTTATGATTCACTGGAAGGCGTCACAAAGCGGATTGAATTTTTATTAAACGATAAAAGCGAAGAGTTAAGAGCAAAAGCTGATAATAAGCCGGAAAACAAACTTTTGCTTACAAGCGATGAAACGCCGGATACAAATTGGCATGAACGCGCGCAAAAACTCAGGTTTAAGATAAAATTGATATGATCAATACGGTTAGTTATGTGTAACAAATTTGAAACTCTTAAAGGACTTGTAATCCGCTCCTCGCGCAATATAATGACAGTGCGCGTAACAACAGAAAACGGAACAGAAGAACTTGAATGCAGAATAAAAGGAAAAGTTTTAAAGGGACATGAAAATGTATACAACCCAATCGCTGTGGGGGATATCGTTACCATAGAGAGAGAAAAAAATTCCAGCACTGCGATGATTCTCTCTGTTGAAGAAAGACGCAATTTATTCAGCCGTTTTAATCAAAAAGGCTCGTCAAGTCAGCTTTTGGCGGCGAATATCGATCTTGCGCTCTGCATTTGCACTCCTTCTTCCCCTCCTTTCAGGCCGCGGTTTCTTGACAGGGTTTTACTGCAAGCGGACGCAGCCGGAATTGAATCTATTATAATCTGTAATAAAATTGATCTTGCATATGATGACATTGATGTTGATGAACGTCTTGAAGAATATAAAAGAATCGGCTATAAATTATTGAAGATTTCGGCAAAAACAAACGAAGGTCTTGATGAATTTAAAAATGAAACCGCGGGAAAGACTTGCGTTTTATTGGGACAGTCAGGCGTTGGAAAATCCAGTATCATAAACGCGATTTCTCCCGAGCTTAATATAAGAGAAGGTCAGCTGAATGAAAAATATGATCGCGGTGTTCATACAACGACAATGTCAGTCATGTTTACGCTTGAGAACGGCGCGCATCTTATTGACACTCCGGGAGTGCGGCGTTTTATCCCTGACGGGATAGATTCAAGCGAAGTGATAACGCATCTGCGTGAGTTTGCGCCGCTTGCGGGAAAATGCAGCTTTGGTCTTTCATGTTCGCACAGAACAGAACGCGGCTGCAAAATAATGGAAGCCGTACACGCGGGAATTATTCATGAAGATCGTTATGAAAGTTTTCTGCGTATAATTGATGATCTGGAAGGCAAAAACAATGACGACTAAAAACGCTCTAGCGGAAAAAACGCAGACTCTTCTTGAATATCCGCAGATCATGGAAAAAGTTTCTTCTCTCTCTGTCAGCGAAGAAGCCGCCGCGGTAATAAAAAATTCCCATCCCGTTTATGATGAATCCGCCGAAGATACAAAAAAGATTGTCGGCGCAATTTATTCGTTGTTAAAAATACGCAACGATGAGCCGCGTTCATGGCTTCCAACAATCGGCTTCCTTCTTCCAAAAATTGAAACGCAGGGTACTGTTCTGGACCTTGATGAAGTCCTTGCATTGGGGCTTTTTATAGAACGAGGACTTGAATTATTAAAATGGCTTGGTAAGGAAAACAAGGAAATTGACGAAGACAACGGCGCTCTTCTATCGCTTTTAAACGATATTCCGGACTGCGCTCCTGTCACGGCAGAAATTTTTAAAATAATCGACAAGGAAGGAAATCTGCGCGACCTTTCTGCGTTACGCGCCATTAAAAAAAAGATAAGTTCGCTTGAAAAAGATTTAAAAAACGCAGTATCCCGCTATTCAAATGATGATGATTATAAGAGAATGCTTCAATCGCCTTTGCCATCGCAGAGGGACGGAAGAGCTGTAATCGCGGTAAAATCAAATTACCGAGGAAGGATTCCCGGAATTGTGCATGAAGCTTCGTCAAGCGGACAGACAATATTTATAGAACCATTGGACGTGGTTGAAAAAAATAACGAACTGCTTATTGAAAAACGAAACCTTGACGCGGAAATTCAAAAAATACTGAGAGAGTTAACGGAAAACATTTCTGTATATTCAGAAAATTTAATAAAATTACACGCGGCAGTAATTGAGCTTGAATGTCTGCGCGCAAGAGCAAAATATTCTGTTACGACCAAGGGACATTTCGCCATAAACACAGATAACAGAAAGAGTTTATTATTAAAACAAGCGCGTCATCCATTGTTAAAAAAAGCGGTTCCAATCAATATCGAGATGAACAGCTCTACGCGCACTTTAATCGTCACAGGCCCTAACACGGGCGGAAAAACCGTTGCTTTAAAAACACTCGGCCTTTTCGCGATGATGAATCAAAGCGCACTTGCTCTCCCCCTTGATGAAGGGAGCGTGCTGCCGGTTTTTGACGGAATATACGCCGACATCGGCGACGAGCAGTCCATAGATCAGTCTCTTTCAACATTTTCCGCTCACATAACAAATGTGTCCGCCATCACAACTCACGCGACGGAAAAATCCCTTGTGCTGCTTGACGAACTCGGCTCCGGAACTGATCCGCAGGAAGGCGGCGCGATTGCCATGGCAGTCCTTGATTATTTAATCGAAAAAAACGCAAGGATGATCGTTACAACCCATCACGGCATTTTAAAACACTACGGCTACACAAGACCTGGAGTTGAAAACGCGTCGGTTGAATTTAACGCGCAGACGCTTTCGCCCACATACAAAATTATTAACGGACTTCCCGGCGAAAGCAGAGCAATTGAAATCGCTGCCGCGAACGGTCTTGATAAAGAAATTGTAAGCATCGCAAGAAATTACATTGACGAAGAAAAGTCCGACGTATCAGAAATGATAAAAGGCCTTGAACAAAAACAGAGAGAACTCGCGGGGCTTGAGAAAAAAAGCGAGATGGAACAAAACAGCCTGCGCGAAGAAAAACGAAGAGCGGATTTAAAGGAACTTCAGCTCCGTCAAAAAGAAGCGGAATTAAAAAGAGAATCGGTCGGCAAGCTTCAGCAGTTCTTAAACGAGAGCAGAAAAACGCTTGAAAATCTTGTGCGCGAATTAAAAGAAGGCGAAATTGACCGCGAAAAAACGTTAAAAGTAAAAGAATTTTTAAACGAACTTGCTCGAAGCGCGGAAAGCGAAAGCGAAGAACTTGCGGAAGAAGAACGCGCAATTCGTCAGCAATTAACAAAAAGTGAAAAAGGTTCCTCTCATGCAGCCGCAGCATTTACGCCAGGTATGGAAGTGTTCGCAGGTTCTTCCAAACAGAGAGGAACAATAATCCGCATTGATAAGAAAAAAAGTTCGGGAAAGACATACGAGCCTTCGTGGCTTGTAGAAATCGGCTCGCTTAAAATGAGTTTCCCGGAACACGAACTTATTCCCGCATCTCCTGTGAAAAAACCGGCTGCCAAAGCGACATGGGCTGCTGAATACGGCTCTTCTAACGAAGCGGTATACGAACTTAGAATACGCGGCATGCGTTTTGAAGAAGCTATGGAACTTGTACGCAAACAAGTTGACGCGGCAGTGCTGACAGGTTTAAAAAACTTTTCTATAATTCACGGAAAAGGGCACGGCATATTAAGACAAGGCGTTCATGATTACTTAAAAAATCACCCAGCTGTGGCAGACTTTCATTTCGCGCGGCCTGAAATCGGCGGCTTCGGAAAAACGGAAGTAGTATTAAAATAAAATTATCGGGAATATTTACCACGAACCATGAGAACCAACGCGAACTTATTATCTGTTGTAATCAACTTTTTTACTCAGCGTTGCGGACAATACGAAATCCAATAGAATCGTCCCTATAGCCCGGCGCATCGGAATCCCGAAATGCCGACACGAGGTGCCTGGCTGAATTGGCCCAACTCCCGCCGCGTATAACGCGAAAATTACCATACTGGGAGCCTGCTGGATTATTCTGCGCTCCGCTTGCATAAGCTCCATACCAGTCCCAGCACCATTCCATTACATTTCCATGCATGTCATATAAACCCCATGCGTTAGGCGGAAAGCTTCCTGCAGGCGTTGTTCTTTGCCTGAAATCACCTTTCGCGTTATTGTTATATGGAGAATTACCATCATAATTTGCGTGAAGTGTTGTAATATTATTACCAGTATTAAAAGGAGTCGCGGTTCCCGCTCTGCAAGCGTATTCCCATTCAGCTTCTGTAGGAAGACGGTATCCATTGGCGCTTCGATTCCATGTTATACTTATGTCGTTTCCGCTGCCGCTAATCGTATACGCAGGGGTTAGTCCCTCTCTTTGGCTGAGTCTGTTACAGTATTCTACGGCATCAGACCAGCTTACCTGTTCTACAGGATTGTGTAAAATTCCTGTAAAATGACTCGGGTTACTTCCCATTACCTCAACATATTCCATCTGCCTTACTTCAAATTTTCCCATATAAAAAGAACTTACTGTTACCTGATGCTGCGCTTCATCACCGCGCCTTCCAGGTTGGCTTACGGGACTTCCCATTGTAAATGTGCCGCCTTGTATGCGTACCAAAAATGAGGGAACAGGTGCCGGCTGCGGCGTTGGGCTTGGCGCTGGAGAAGGATTTGGGGAAGGATTTGGTGACGGCTGTGAACCAAGATACGCTGTCGCAAAAAATTGGTTATATACCGCCGGTATCTGTGTTCCTCCGCTTACCTGAGATACGGCGGCTCCTGTGCGCCTGATTACTTCGGTTATTTCAAGATCATGCGTTCTAAGATTTATTAATAATTGCGCGGTAAACAGACCGTTCCTTCCGGTTCCGTCCTGCGCAGGACGTCCATCGGATGTTGCGTAAAAAATTATGCTTCCCTGCGGCGCGTGAGATACAACTGTGAGTCCTCTTGTTCCGCTTCTGTTCCAGCTAAAAGGATTATCTCTGCATGAATCTAGCACAATAAAATTGAAAGCGTTTCTTGCGTCTCTGAATTCCGCAAGAATCCAGTTTAAGGAAACTGCCCTGTCCCTTAATGAGTTTTCTGAAGAAATATCAGCGTTAACAGGTATCAGATAATTCTCACCGTTTGACTGAACGCCGTGTCCTGCGTAAAAGAAAAAACCATAAGTGTTGTTTTGCTTTGAAAGATTCTGTTTTAATTGAATAACCGCGTTTTCCATCTGCTGACGGCTTCCGTCAATTACTTTTTCAACGNTAAAACCAAGAGCGCGAAGAGCATCTTCCATATCGTTTGCGTCGTTAGCCGGATTGTTAAGCCTCGAAATGCCTGAGTAATTGGAATTGCCGATAACGAGAGCGAATTTCTGCGGAGCTGAAACATACTGTTGAGCGAAGATCGTAACGGCGACTAAAGAGATTAGTAGAAAAAATAATGCTTTTTTCATGAAATGTCCTTATTAGGGTAATTATATCGTAAATTAAAGAATTTATCAATAATTAACCACAGAGGACACAGAGTTTTAATCCTCTTGATTTTTATATAAATTTATGATTATAATTCAAATTAGGAATAAACAGCGCTAACCTTTTGTCAAATCAGCTTTAATTAATACAAGTCAGCGAATTTAACGGGAAACATAAAAAGAGAGACAAATGTGGCGGAAGATAAGAATAGTACAGAAAATACTGTAGCATTAATAAAAAA
>JGI24695J34938_10003473_pt1 | contig 10994 bp, 10 predicted proteins | sample TergutCo191P3_FD_34938 | JGI IMG/M metagenome (IMG submission 34938) | reverse complement strand
GGGCATAATTTGATAGTTGACGGCGGCTGGACAGCGATTTAAGCCAAAATTTTGGAGACATACTTATATGGAAAAAATGAAATATTGCACTAAGTGTGTAATGCCCAACACACGCCCCGGTATTTATTTTAACGAACAGGGTGTTTGTTCAGCATGCCAGGCATACGATAATCGTAAGAATGTTGATTATAACAAGCGATTTGAAGAGCTGAAACAATTGTGTGATAAGTATCGTTGTATGAACGGCGTCAACGGGTATGATTGTATGATCGCTGTTAGCGGCGGAAAAGACAGCCATTATCAAACTTATGTAATGAAGAAACTAATGGGTATGAATCCTCTGCTCGTATCTGTGGAAGATAACTTTCCGATGACCGAAGCGGGAAAGCATAATTTGAAAAATATTTCTGAGGCATTTGGCTGTGACTTAATTACGATGAAGCCGAATATTCGAGCGCAAAAAATGATTATGCGCAAAACTTTTGAAAAATACGGGAAGCCAACATACTTTATTGATCGTTATATATATACTTATCCTTTGCACATGGCTGTAAAATTTAATACGCCGTTACTTGTATATGGTGAAAATGTAAGTTATGAATACGGAGGAATTGGTTCAGGGATTGCAGAAACCTATTCCTCCCGGGATCAAATAACAAATGGTGTAGGCGCTGGTATACCAACAGAAGAATTATTAGGAGATGGCATCTCCCTTAAAGATTTGAATTTTTTTGAGCCTCCGTCACAGAACGAAATCGACAGGCTTGATCCAATCTATTTAAGCTATTTTGTTGAATGGAATAGTTTTAAAAATTATGAACTTGCAGTAAAACATGGTTTTCACGATCTGTCTCATGAATGGGAACGTACACATCATGTTGAGCAATTTGATCAGATAGACAGCCGCGCTTATCTTGTACACTCATGGATGAAATATCCTAAATTTGGCCATGCATCAGCGACTGACTATGCGTCGCGTATGGTTCGGTATGGTATTCTTACAAGAGAAGAAGCCGTTAGATTAGTAGAACAACATGATCATAAACTTGATCCTTTATGTGTACGTGATTTTTGCGGTTTTCTTGGTTATAGTGAAAAAGAATTCTGGAGTGTTGTTGACAAGCAATACAATAATGATTTGTTTATTAAGAATAATATTGGCAGATGGGTGTTGAAAAACAGAATGGATAACTAAGGAGATAAAATGAAAGTTTTAATTGAGTCAACGACAGGCAATGCACTTTCCACGTTTGCCATTGGCGGACAATATTACGATGCCTGGTATAATTACGCTTATCCTTCCTGGAAGCTCTATTGTGAAAAATATGGGCTTGGACTTTTTGTAATAACAGAATATATGTCAACTTTACCGCAGGAAGGACGGAAAAATGTTATTTGGGAAAAATGGCTCGTGCCTGATGCAGTAGCTAAAATTCGCAGCGAAATCAAATTGCTTCTCTATCTTGATTCGGATTTTCTCATAAGTCCAAATGCCCCGGATATTTTTCAGTTATATAAGAATGATGGAAGTATTGGTGTCGTATCGCAATATAGAGACATGCCGTATCAGGATCATGAAGTCCGTAGGCGTATTGCTTTTCATAGAAACCGGTACTACAGCAAAGATTACCCGCTTGATTCTGGTTTGTTTATGTCTTTGGAAGACCTTGCAGAATATCATGGAACATCGGTGTTGACGGATTATACATGTGCCGGTATGTTCATCATCTCTATTGCAGAACATGCCTCTCTTTTTGGGGAATGGTTCCAAAAGTATTCTGTAAATGTCAAATCAATAGATGATGATCAATATTATTTTAATTATGAAGTGCAAAAATATGGAAAGCTCCAGTGGTTTGATTATAAATTTCAAGCGCTTTGGATAAATGAAATGGCATGGAAGTATCCTTTCCTATACAACTATGGAAGCAAAAACAAAGAGCTTATTAAACAATGCATAGAAGCGTCTTTGCTTGAAAACTATTTTTTGCATTTTGCCGGTTCATGGCACGAGTGTCAGATGTGGAAGGAAGTAAATATTTTTTCTGATCCGGAAACATTGGATTATTTTAATGAATATGCGACGTATTGTAAAACACCAGTAACCGGAAAATCTAAGGGACCGATAAAGCCCAGAACAGATAAATGAATATAAGGAGATTTGAATGAATAATTGTTTCAATCTATTTAATTTTAAAAAAGATCATTACCTATATACTGGTGGGAACGAGGCAAGAATGAAATGGTTCTTCTCCGTATATGAAGCGAGTGATTTTATTCAGAACCGCATAGAAAAAAATGGCGGAAAAGTTCATGAAATATTTATTGAACATGAAAAAGATTATAATGAAATCAAGCATGTTCTAAATGGAGAAAATCTAATATTTTCAAATTTTGATTTTTCTGAAATTTATTTAGGCACCTCCTGGTATGTTTTAGTTTCTTCTTATGCAATTATTAATGGGGGGGTAATAATACAATATGAAATTAATTTTGTTGTTATTTTTTATTTTAAAGGGATACATTTATGAACCTTGCCACAAAAGATGAACATGAATACCTTCGTGAAAAACTAGAAATGGACCCTAATATTCGTATTGCGACATTTGGTTTTTCAAATGGGAATGATCCTGCCACGTATAAAGATTTTGATTTATCTAAAATTGCTGTCAATTTTGATAATAATTCTGTTCTATGGGGTGGGGTACAATGTTTGAATTGCAAAACAATATCACCATCCGAAGCAATTAAATATGATATACCTATTGTTATTTATTCATGTTTCTATGTTGAAATATCAAAGCAGCTTGATGGATACGGAATAAAAAAATACTACATAGCACATTTATTAAAAAATGAAATAGATATTGATACCAGAACCCAATTGGATAAAAATATTGTATGCATCCAAAATAATTTGGATAAAATAAATATTGTTCGTGCACTTATGTGCGATACACGTTCAGTAGAAGTATTTGATTCTATAATACGATGCAGAAAAGAGGTAACTCAATGGGGGGTATTCGAGCTTATGATTAATGTGTTTTCCCAAGATCAGTATTTTCCAGGTGATATTCCGGAATTTGTATTGTCAGATAAAGAATGTTTTGTTGATGCTGGCGCGTATTACGGAGATACAATATCTGCATTTCTGCAAAAAACAAAAGAAAAATATTCACACATATATGTATTTGAACCGGATAATGATGTTTTAAGCAGACTTAATGATTTTTGCAGCCCTTTAAAAAATGTATCATTATATAACATTTGTATTTATTCACATAAAACCAATATTTCAATGCAAAATGATGAAATATTTGGAAATGACGTTAATTTAATGCAAGCAGATTCTCTTGATTCGATTCTAGACAATAAACCTGTTACGTTTATTAAAATGGATATTGAAGGGTCAGAAAAAGAAGCAATTCAAGGAGCTTCAAATATTATTAAAACCCAACGTCCAAAGTTGGCTATCTGTATATACCATTATATGTCTGATTTATGGGAAATCCCGTTGCTTCTGCATGAAATTGTTCCAGAATATAAATTTTATATCAGGCATCATTCATATGGGTTTTATGAAACTGTTTTATATGCGGTATAAGCACTATAGTAGCTTACAACATCTAAGAGTTTACAAAACTATTAGGTACAATCTTTTCATTTTAGTCCTTGTATCATCGGTGGAAAACCGCCAATCGATCCCTTTTTGAGCTTGATTTCTTGGCTTACCCAATCCACTTTTGTCCTACAGGGCAGAGACTGCGAAAAACGCCAACCCCTAAGTTTCAGTTAGTTTGTAAACCTTTAGACGTTGTAGCCCAATAGTGTTATATTGTTTACCGTATTGAGCATGGGTTGACTTTTTAAAATATAGGAGTTCATTTATGGACAGTGTATCAATTATTGTTCCAGTTTACAATATTGAAAAAGATATTGAGAAATGTGTACATAGTTTGATAAACCAGACATATTCAAATGTGGAAATTATCTTGGTAAATGACGGCAGTACAGATCAATCGGGAAAAATAATTGATAGTTTAAAACTCACAGATATGAGGTTAAAAGTAATTCATACTGAAAATATGGGTGTTACTCATGCAAGAAAGACAGGATGGAGAGCTTCTACTGGAGATTATTGTTTATTTGTAGATGGTGATGACAGTTTAGCCGAAGATGCTGTTGAATATTTTATTTGTATATTCAATTCCGGTGAATATGATTTTGTCAGCGGATGGTATGATGTTATTTACGGGAATGGAATAAAAGAATTTCCTACAGTTCCTTATACTGGTATATTTACTACTGCCGAATATATAATTAATTCTTTGAAAAAAGGAAAAGATTTTCAATCGATATGGATTGGAATGTTTAGAAAAGAATTATTTAATGAAGAGGTATTCAATATAGAAAGAAAATTTAATCGCGGTGAAGATGCAATGACCCTGATGGGGTTACTTAATAATATTAAAACTATTTATTGTTCTGATAAAATATTTTATCATTACTTTCAGAGAATGGATTCTGTCACCCATACAACGACCGTGCCATCTGAATATGTCTTAGAAGTAATTGAAAAACGTTATAATATTCTGAAAGACGAGTATAGAGTTTATTTGCATCCATATGTAATTACCACTAAATTAAATATTTACTATAATCTAATTATTCGTGATGGTCTGAATCAGAATAATCAAACATTATGTGACAATATAATAAAAAACTATTCCGTATCTGATTTTATGCATATAGGATATAAAAATTTAATAAAGAGGCTTTTGTTAAATTCAAAAATATTGCTTCTTTGTTATTTAAAATTAAGAATATATTTCCNAAGTAAATAGAGAATTTGGTTTATTGATTTTGTCAAGAGCAGCTTATAGTCTTAAAAATATAAAAGTCTCAGTGTTTTTTACATTAATAATGTCAGTTTGGTCTTTGTATACCAGGCGGGTATTTCTTATGTATATGGGTGATACCTTATTGGGTCTCACATCTACCATGACAAATATATTGGGGCTTCTCAGTTTGGCAGAGCTGGGAATTACAAGCGCAATAGTCGGTGTTTTATATCGTTATATTTATGAGGATGACAGGGAAAAGATAAAGGATGTTATAAGTATATTTGGTTATTTGTATAGAATTATCGGTTTAATTATTCTGGCTTTTGGAACAATTGTATCTTTTTTTCTTCCTTTAATATTTAAAAATGAAAATGTCAGTCTTTTGGAAATATATCTTTGTTTTCTTACTTTTTTATCTACTGCTTTAATTGGTTATTTTATTAGTTACAGGCAAACATTATTTATTGCAGATCAAAAAGAATATATTGTAACAATATATACAAATATTGCCATGACTGTTAAACAGGTTGTACAAATTGTCATCTTGATAATATTTCATGGCTCCTATATTGAGTGGCTGCTTATTGAATTAATATTCGGAATTTCTTATGGTTTAATAATAAATCTTAAAGTTACCCGCTCTTATACATGGTTAAAAACCAGTTTTAAAAGGGGGAAAAGCGTAATTAAGGAGTATGGTCATCTATTTAAGACGATGAAGCAGCTTATTCCTCATAAAATAGGCGCGTTTGTGTTGTTTCAAACAGACAATATTCTGATTTTTGCTTTTTCTTCATTAAATCTGGTTACGGTGTATACAAATTATCTAATAATTGCAAGCAGGTGTTCTTCTTTTATTACAAGCGCATTTACCGGAAATATTGCCAGTATAGGCAATTTAATTGCAGAAGGCAAATTAGAATCAGTAAGAAAACTTTTTAGTGAATATAATGCAATGTTTTTCTTTTTTGGAGGGATAATATCTGTTTGTTTGCTGTATCTTACGGAACCGTTTATAATATTATGGTTGGGTGAAGAGTATCTACTAGAGAAAACCGCTTTTTACCTTCTCATTGTAAATACATATATTATTATAACAAGGAATGCAGTTGGTTTTTTTATCGGCGGTTTTGTGATATATAAAGATGTCTGGGCGCCAATCGCAGAAGCCTTGATAAATTTAGTTACTTCTGTGATTTTTGGATATTTATGGGGCATAACTGGTGTACTTCTGGGTACCACAATAAGTCAGTTGTGTATAATTGTTGTATGGAAACCATATTTTCTGTACAAAGAATGTCTTAAACAAAGTGTTTTCCAATACTGGAAAGTTGTGATAAAATACATTTTATATCTTTTTGCTGTGACTGTAATAATTCATTTGATTGTAAATTCAGGATTATTATTTATATATTCTAATTTCTTTTATTGGTTTATTAACGCTATTATTATATTCTTACTTAGTTCCATTATATACGGAACATTAATGCTGTTAACAGATCGCGGTACTAAAGAATTAAGCAAGCGAATTCACAGTATAATAGTTGCAAAAAAGAAAAAGGTTATTAAATAAAATATGCTGTATTTTTGCGTAAATAACAATTATGACGTGATGCTTGATAAAAAACTAATTGAAAACATTGATGAAGAAACATGTCTTATACAAGTTCCGTTTTATTTGGATACAAACGATATAGATGGTTTTAGTACGGTTATAAAATTCAATAATTCAGATATGTTATCATTTTCCCGTTTTCTGTTTCATTTTAAGAAAATACTTTCTGTCAAGGAAGAAATAATAGAAAAATTAAAGATTACTTCAAATGATATACTTTTTATTCATACAGATACAGTTCTTATAAATAATATAATCATAGAACATTTCTATTCCAATAAATGCAAGATATATTTACTGGAAGATGGAGTGGCAACCATGACAGATTATAATATTAGTTCATTAAAACTGAACTTCATTGATAGATTAAGAATATTTTTATTCAGTAAAATGTATAATACCCCCAATCTAGGAATGGTAAATATTGGTGTAGAAAAACAATTAAGAATCAATGATAATTTATTTAATGGACTTATTGTTACTTTTGGAGATAAAACACTAAGAAAAATACCTGTTTATAAAGTAAAATTGAATTATGAGAAAGTAAATATTGAATATCATAAAGGAGCGATTTTTTTAAATCAAAATTTTTACCCTTATTATTTTAACGAGGAGGAATTTATTGATTTTTTAAAAGAAATATTGATTATATCTGCACGTTATCAGCCTTTTTACTTTAAGTTTCACCAGAATGACTCTGTTACAATGCGTAATAAAATTATTTTTATGATAAAAAAAGAATATCCTGATGTTTCCATCATAGAAGAAAACATTCCAGCGGAGAAAATAATTAAAACTTATCCTGTTAAATATTCAATTACATTTTTTTCTACGGCCAGTATAAATCATCTTAGATATGGACTGATTCCCATTTTCCTTGTGGATTTAATTTTACAAAAAAAATATTTTACTGAGTTAAACATTTTTAAAATGTTTCTGGATAATATAAATTGTAAATACCCTAAAATGATAGAGGAAATAAATTCAAATTACAATTCATTGAGCTGTTTTGAAGTAGATGCAAAAGCCATTTCTTTTAAAACTATATTTGACGAAATTATTAATAAAGGATAATTATTATGGATGTTTTCGATATAAAAAGAATAATTAAAAAAATACTCAAAATGGTAATTCCATATGGGTTGTTTTATTTTTATAAAAAGAAAAAAGAGAAAAAAGAAAGTAAAAAAGACAGATTATTTCAAGTTGAAATTCATATAACTGAGCATTGTAATTTGAAATGCAGGAGTTGCTTTCATTTTTCCTGTATAGCTGAAAAAGAGTTTTTATCAACAGAATTATTTGAAAGAGATATAAGGAGGATGTCACAACTTTCCAGCAGGTTATCAGTAATTAAATTGGTGGGAGGTGAGCCATTGCTTCATACGAATATTTGCGATTTCATTAAAATTACAAAAAATTATTATCCGAATACATTGATACAAATTACAACAAACGGAATACTTCTGGATAAGCAGAATGACGAATTCTGGAACACCTGTCGGGAAAATAATGTCCTTATATCCGTTAGTACATATCCAATTAAACTGGAAATTGAAAAAATTGAAAAAATTGCCAGAGATAAAAAAGTATATCTGGTATATGATCAGGATAGAGAAAAAATATATAATCAAGAGCATATAGAAAGAAAATATATGCTGAAATGGCATATTGATGTAAATGGGAAACAAAATTTTTGTAAAAGTTACAGCAACTGTGATTTTAAGATGGGGGGGTGTGTAACTTTGCGGGATGGAAAAATATATAACTGTTGTATACCTGCACATATTAAATATTTTAATAAAAAATTTGTTAAAAAACTTGAAATCACTCAAGATGATTATATTGATATTTACTCCATAGACAGTATCCAGAAAATAATTGAGTTCCTTGGGAAACCGTTTCCATTTTGCAGGTATTGTATGCCTATGAAAGTTAGACCTGTAGAATGGGGTATTACAAAAAATGATATATCAGAATGGACTTAAAGGCAGTTGAGTTGTTAAAGAATATTACATGAAATTATCAATTATAACAGTTGTTCGTAACGCTGAAAAAACAATAGAAGCAGCGATTCAAAGTGTAATTAATCAAAGCTTCGATGATTTTGAGTATATAATTATTGACGGCTGTTCAACAGATAAAACAAAAGAGATAATAGAATCATTCTCTGGTAAAATAAATACATTTGTATCAGAGGCTGATAAAGGTATTTATGATGCGATGAATAAAGGGGTTGATATAGCTGAAGGAGAGTGGATATATTTTTTAGGTGCTGACGATGTAGTATATTCTAATTCTGTATTTAAAGATATTTTCAATAATAATAATCATGATGATGCTGATGTAATATATGGTAATGTAATATTTAAGCAAACCAATATTTTATTTGATGGAGAATTTAATGCGGAAAAATTGTGTTCAAAATCTCCTTGCCATCAAGCAGTATTTTATCGTAGACAGCTTTTTAGTATATTTGGGAAATTTGATATCAGGTATTTTACTTCCGCTGACTATGTTTTACATATTAAAACTTTTTGCAATGGAGCAAGATGGAAATATCTGGATTATATTATTGCTATTTATGATCAAACAGGTGTAAGTACTATAAAAAGAGATAAAATATTTAGAAATGATAATTTTGAAATAAGAACATCAAATTTTGCCGGTCATGTTAATCCTAAATCATTAGCGAGAGTATTTCTATCATCTTTTTGGCAATATTTTATAAGTCATCATTTGAATAAGAGCATAAAAAATTTGAAGATATTATTTTCGTATGTCAACTTACATACGATATTTTCTGTAATATATGATAAATATTTTAAAAAGTAAAAATAATCCTTTCCATTTATTTCTGGTTTGGATAACCCTGACCAGTACTGCTCCGTTTATATTTTATTCATGGCCTTATCACCCATATAAATATTTAGCATTTGGCTGTTTGGCAACCATGTTTATATTTTTGATTGATAAGAAAGGAAAATATTTAAATAAAAATATTATATTAATATTTTTAATACAAATCATTTTTTTTTCTGTTATATCATTTTTATATTCTGCATTTAGATATATTAATAACGTTATCCAATTAATATCATGTATGATTATCTTTTCATACATTAACCAATATATTGGTTTTAAAAACTTTGCAAAATCGTATGTTATAATAATGATATTAATGGGAATAGGAGGAACAATAACATTTTTTTTGCATATACTTATTGGAATTAAACCTTTTTTTGAAGTACAATATTCTGCAACAGGCACAACTTATTTCTTGGGACTAACAAGTACAAATGTATTTGCTAATGTTGGAAGTTTTAGATTTTTACGATTTTCAGGTTTTTTTGATGAACCTGGCGCTTTTGCGATGTATTCGCTATTTGCATTATTAATGAATAAAATATATTATAACAATAAGAAATATGAGTTGCTGCTTATTGCTACAACAATATTTACATTTTCTTTAGCTTATTATATATTAATTGTTGTTTATTTTATTTTATTTTATAATAAAATAAAATATCTAAAATATTATATTTTTGTTACTTTTATTATTATGATGCTGTTTTTATATTTAAGTAACTACAATGGAGATAATCAATCAATTAGATATGTTAAAAGATATACAGTAGGCAGATTAGAAATAACTGATGAAGGAAGATTAAGAGGAGATAATAGATCCAGAAAAGCAGATATTGACAGAGAAGTATTTTTAAATAACTTTTATTGGGGAGATGTAGTAGGTAGCAATGTTTCTGGTGCTAATGTGTATTCAGTTTTGGCCAGTCATGGAATATTTGGAGCAATGTTTTATTATTTATTAATATTTTATTTTGTATTTTTATTATTTAGATATAGCAAGATTAATAATATATATTTGAAAGTAATGATATTAGTTCTTGCTAATGTTTTCCATAGACCGGAGTTTGTTCATCCTTTTATGATAATTAGTTTATATACTTTGTTTAAAGAAATGGAATATAATGAATTACAGCAGAATGCGATTAAAAGACAATAAAAAGCAAATACATAGTGATAAGCCTATTATTACAATTATTACTATTGTTCTTAATGGAGATTCTATTTTAGAAGAGACAATACTTAGTGTATTAAATCAAACATATAATAATATTGAATATATCATAATTGATGGCGGTAGTACTGATAATACATTGAATGTTATTAAAAAATACGAAGAAAAGATAGATTGCTGGATTAGTGAGCCTGATAATGGAATATATGATGCAATGAATAAAGGGATCGACATTGCTACCGGTGAATGGATTAATTTTATGAATGCAGGAGATTCATTTTTTTCATATGAAGTATTAAATTTAATTTTTGGTAAAAAAATAAATGATAATGTAAGTCTTTTGTATGGAGATACAATATATAGAAATCATGACAGAGGAATAATTCATATAAAACCAGCAAAAATTAAATATTTGTGGAAGGGTATGTGCTTTGGACATCAAGCTTCTTTTGTAAAAACAAATGTTATGAAGTTATATAAGTATAATGTTGAATAT
>JGI24695J34938_10003472_pt1 | contig 10994 bp, 11 predicted proteins | sample TergutCo191P3_FD_34938 | JGI IMG/M metagenome (IMG submission 34938) | reverse complement strand
AGCATCCACAAGTTCTTGCGCCTCGTCTATAGTGATTGTGCCTTCCTCCAACTCCTTTTTCAGGTACGGCCATGTGTTTTGGTCAAACCGCCCCATTGAAGTCACGCCCGGGCCGTTGTCAACGATCAGGAAGAGATGGTACAGCAGCACCGTTTGGCATGCCTCCCAGAATGTGCGAGGGGGGTTTTCCGCAATCCATTCAAGGCCTGCGGCCATTTTTTCAAGCTCCGCTTTCCTCTCAGGGTTCGGGGCTTCCTTCGCCTTTTCCGCCGCAATCCCTGCGTAGCGGCGCGTCAACGTGATGGCTCCATCGCAGGCGATTGTAGCGGCTTTGTAAAACACGTACTTGCGCATGTCGTCGCCCATTATGCGGCCTTCGCGCTCGTCAAGCCAATCCTGAGCCTGCTTGCGGATAGCGCCGTAGCCCATTTTAAGGATTTTCTGGAATCCCGGCGTAAGATGCCCCGGCGGCATCAACGCACCGGGACGCCCCGGTATGCCGTAGTCGCTGGCATGGAGCTTCATAAATTCCTGCGCATTGTCCGGCAGCCACTTGTCTCCCCCGAAACCGCCTCCGCCGGATCGCATCTGCTTGAGCATCAGTTCGCGCAGCTTTTTTAGCTCCTCCGGCGATATCGCAAGAGAAAGTCCGGCATACAGAGGGTCGTCTCCGGGGCAGTGGTGCAGGCCGTCTTCCTTGATAGGCCATTCGTTTTCAATATTCGCCATTATCCACATCATGCCGCTGCTTCCGCAGAAATGTTTGTTGCCTAGGTTTGCGACAAAGTAGTCGTCGTCTTCAATTCTCAGCGGCATGTTCGATATGACGTGGAGCGACTGCAGGGGTTTTTGAATCAGCGGGGTAACTCCATCATACTTTTCTGCGGCCTCAAGCTTCAGGCGCGTTTTTTCAGAGTCGGCGACTATGACCCTGTCGCGGATTTTCTCCCGCATGTTCCAAATCCGCTGTGTATAGGGTTTGAATTTATACATACAATGACCATTCCTTTCGTTTTTAATACATAATTATGATATGATTATATTGTATTCAATAAACGGCAAGAAGTCAAATATTGCTTGGGCTCTGTTCCTCATCACTTCATCAATGACAACACCAGAGATGCAAGCATCATAAAACCCCTGTTTTATTTCTGCCAAGCATTTTGATCAAAATGAGAAGCTTTGCGTTATATCCGTGCATACATGGCATTAAGCCCCTGCCGAACTTGCTCAACATAAGTGCCGCCCATGTCCAGCTCCTCGCCATTGTTGAGCCATAGCTTGCGCTTTTCTGAATTAAAATTAAATATTTTTTCTACATTAACTATGTACGCCCTGTGGCACCGCACAAACCGCATATCCAATAATGGGTGGATTTTATTCAGCTCATGCCGGGCTACATACTTATTTGATGTGCAGTGTACGGTTACATGATGCGCTTTGCCGGGGGTGACCTCAATATAGATTATATCCGAATAATCAAGAAGAATAGTGCTGCCTTTGGAAAATAGCCGGGCGTCTTTGGCAGCGGCATCCTCCGCTAGCTTCAGGCTTAGCTTATCGGCCTTACGCCCTATGCGCTCTGAATACCTTTGGTACGCAGTGAGAACACAGTTGCAAATACGCTTTTCAAGGTCATGGGCATCCTTGGTTATATAGTCCATCGCTTCTATCACATATTCAAATGACAGCTGCTTTGACTGGCTATCGCTGGTAACGATCACAATAAATGCCCTCGGGTCATATCTTCTGATTTTTTCGGCAAGCCGGAAGCCATTTATTTCGCATTGGAGGTCTAAATCCACAAAATACAATCCAAATACCTCGCTATCTCGTATGTACTCCAATAGCTTATCCGGATTTGTGGTTGCGCAGGCAATGGCGGCGTTTAGATTTTCACTCTTGATAAAGTTATCTATATATTTTTTGATGCGGCTTAGAAATTCTTCGTTATCTTCGCATATAAATACAGATAGCAAAATAGATTCCTCCGTTTTTACGGCAATATAGTTAAGAGCTGAACAAAGCGCCCTCTTTTGATTTGGGGGAGCAGCGATAAATTGGGATTATTTTGAGCTATCTGATTTGCCGTATATAACCCAAGCCCTCGTCCGTCCTCCTTGGTAGTATACCCTTTTTCTGATAATTTGTCCAAATCGGGTGGACTTAGAAAATTGTTTTCAACCACTATCAATGTTGCGGGGCTTTTGCTTAATATGCCAAAATGCAATTCAGGTTTTTCGACAGCTTTGCAGCCTTCAATCGCATTATCAAGAAGAATTCCGACGATGCGGCATACATCAAGCAGATGCTCGACGGGGATAGGCTCTAACTCGGCTGAGATATCAATGACTACCTTTATGCCTGCACGCTGCGCCGAGGGCAGCTTGTGGCAAAGTATCCCTTTTAGTTCAGGGGTGTTTACCTTGCCCAGTATATCTAAGCCTTCGTTAATATTCTTCACAGATTTGTAAAACGAGGCCATGTAGTTTTCATAATATTCACGCGCACCATCAATATCTCCGTTTTTCAAATACTCATGAAAGCTCAACATGAGATTTTCGTGGTCATGCCGAAATGCCCTTGCTTCTAAAGACAGGCTTTCAAGATTTTCCGTATTTTCCCGCAAAGCCATAATCCGGTCCTCTTTTTGGCGCAAGTCGAATTTCATGCTCAGACTATGTCCGATAAATAGCACCATTGCCACCATTAAAATCAAAATGACAGCCGTGTATAAGACAATCAGCTGCTGTACGGGGGCTTGCAGTATGTACAGCGGCTCATTGGGCAGTCGCCTGGGGGCGATTGCCTCAGCGCTTGCGGCTTGAGCCGCATCCTGTGCCGGCTCGCCATCCCCGATTCTTGTGATGCGCATGTCCTGCCTTCCGCTTATTGGTTCTCCATCTCTGATTCGGACAGGGGGGCGCAAGGTTTGCCTTTCGCCGCTTGTGTCTGTACCATATACTTCAAACTGCAACCTGCGTTCGACAGGGGGCTCTTCCCTGCGCACTTGGGTATAACCATTTCGGTCACGGCTTGCGTCACGATTTGTAAAAAGAACATGCTGTGATAAATTTAAGCTGCCAAACGCCACATTCACAAATGCCGCGACGAGAAACAGGTAGAGAGCTAACGATCTTTTAATTTGCTCGTCTAATATCAAAAATTTCTTTTTAAGGAACATTCCCGATGTATAGGCAAGGGCAAATGTAATAGTGGCAAGCACAAAGTAATGGGCAAAAACAGAAACCCACATGCGCGAGTTAAAGTCTTCTCCGGCTATTTGCAAGATAAATTCCATCGCATCTGGGGTCAAAATAACTGCGCTTATACTTCCGGACAAGTTGAGTATAATCATCGAAAAAACGGCAAAAAAGGCGCTCAGGGATAAAATTCCGGTTTTTCTGTAAGCTGCAAATATAAATATGCCCGCAATTGGAGCGCTATGCGTCAAGAGGGATACTGCGAAGTGGAGCCAGAGGGAAACGGCTTCCGGTTCGGGGAAGAGCACAGTGCTAAGCTGTGCATTTAAAAACAATACTGCGGTAACAGCAACATAGGTCAATACGACCTCAATTATCCGAAATTTAACCCTCGCCACGCCAAAGAATGCAATCACCATCAGGAATGCACTAATAACAAATATGAGGATTGCTAAATTCATAAAGCGGCCATTCCTTTCGCACTTCTCGTACTTCGCTATCATTATATCAGGCTTTTGCTTTAAAATTAAACTTTTCAAGACATTATAGCCCTAATTTATGACAAAACAGTTGAGAAAAAAGCGAAACTAGGCGATAATCATACAAAAGGATATGGCACGAGACGCAAGGACGCGCCTCGCGGTGGGGAAAAGGACGCAGAAATACCGCTTTGCGCGTTCCGGATGGCATTCGGGACTATTTTTCGTGCAACCGGCGAGTATAATAAAAAGGGAAGGAATCAGAAAAAATGAATATTTCAGGGAGCATAGCAAGCATACCAAACTTTGAGCGTTTTATCCCTGCGATACAGCGTACACTTTCGGGAGAAAGCGCAATGGAATCCGCAAACCAACCACTTACCGAAGACCAGCTCACCATTAGAGAGCTTAGGCGTGAAATGATGAGCCTTGACACTCGCAGCCTTGGCGAAATAGCAATTCAAATGCAAAATGCGCAAAGACCGTTTATGGAATATTGGACAACAAACCACCCCGGGCAGCCAAGACCAGGGCGAATTATACACACTGACGGTTCTTTTACGATAATTACATCAACTGCACAACGAGATGAGGTTATGAATGACTTCAAAATGCAATGGCTGGCGGACATTTTAACAACGTTTAATGCGCAAAACGGCAGTAATAACGGCAGCGGCAGTGGTTTTAACGTAATCGCCTAACCGCAGGGAAGGCATAAATCTAAGTAGGTCAAGGAGGATAAAATATGTCAGTAAGTAATGTAAACGACCCTAACTATATCCCGCGGTATGCAACGTGGAGGGGGGAAACCGTCCGTAATAACGGAGGGCTTACTAATGAAGTGCTGACCAGGCGCAAGCTCAGCCTTGAAGTAAACGCGCGAGCAGACCCCAGCGGCTCAATGATGCAAAACCATATAAATCAGATAAATATGATGAGGCTCGCAAATAGAACGAATAACAGCATAAGCATCAACACCCCAACCTCTGCGTGGAACGCCATGCAGGGCCGGCGGATTGATGTTATACGAGAAATGATGGCCGAGGAAGAAGAGGGGTCATTGAAAATGAGCATACTCCAAGACATGCTGGATCGGGCGATGCTCACAAAAAATGAAGCCAACGCCGCACAATCGGATTCGGCGCACATCAGCGCAGAGGCACTGGCGTCGGCACAGGAGCAGGGTGACTCTATTAGCGGCGCAGCCAACCAAAAGCTAATGGCAATCAGAATATCCAACCGCATTGCAAATGGCGACAACGTGCCGCATCAAGACCATCGGTTCTTGCTGGACTTTAGCCCAGGGATGTATCAGCTTGCTTTGGCTAGGAGCATGTCTGCGGAAAACAGTGACCCGGAAGACTACGATGCGCTGTCAGGCGATGATGACTCGGGCAGCCACCCTGTGGAGCAGCAGATGCCAAGCGCCAGAGCGGGCAGCACCGCACAGCTGCAGTCGCCGGGGGGTGCCGGCGTTGATGTGTACCATTGAGAAGCCTGCTGCGAGGATTTCTTGGGAACTGCCACTGAATAGCAACTACCCTGTGACCTACAACATTTTTTACGACACTTACGACATTATAGCCCTGATTTGCGACAAAACAGTTGCAAATGGAGCAAAATTATGCGATAATCACGCCAAAGGATATAAGGCGAGACGCAAGGACGTGCCTCGCGGTGGAGCAAAGGACGCAAGAATGCCGCTTTGTGCGTTCCGAATAACATTTCGGGACTATTTTTCGTGCAGCGGCAGTTCTAAACAGATTGTGAAATAGGTACACAAAATCAAGGAGGATGAAACAACTATGAGCATACGCAATGTGAATAACCGAGGAGAAAAGATATGAAAATCAATCCAAATAGCAACTACAACGCACAGCATATGAATGCCAAAGCGTTTCCAAACCGCCAAAATAGAAACGCAACAGCCGAAAGGCTTGGGATTGACATCGGCAGAAGTATCAAGCTCGACGATGTGGAGCTGACGCTGAGCAGGCGGGCGCAAGGGATGCTCGCTCCCGTCGAGGGTGGCTTTGAAGGCAGGGTGCGGCATTTCGAAGAGTTTACCCACCCTGACTTGGAAGTCGCCCAGGACGAATGGTTTAACCGCGAATCCGTTAGGGAGCTCGCTGCACTTTCGGGTTTTCGGTCCGACGATTTGATGATAAATTTTTTCGCTCAGCTCCAAAGATCTCAGAGCGTCGGGTTCAGTTTTGAAAGCGATACGCGCAACATGGCTGCCCTCGCTAATAGCTATGCGGAAATCAGGCAATCACTGGAAGCGACGTACACCGGCGGGAACCTGGAAAACAGGCTGGAGGCGCTGTCGGAAGCTTTTGCCTTTTCCGCCGATAGACTTGCAAGGCAAAGTGAGCACATTGCAACCAGGCGCATGAATGTTGAGACGATAAACAGAATAAAGCAAATGCGCAGAGAAATGGGGATAACAGGCCATATGAGCATTGAGCTGCCCGGCGGGATGAGCGCAACATTCTTTACGGCGGGCCCCGGCCTCGACGGCGAAGTGCCCGAAGAACTGCTTGAACGCCTTGAAGACTATGTGAGCACGACTGAACAGATTATTTCAAGCATGAGGGAGGCAAACGCTCATTTCGCCAACTTAGCCCGGCAGTTTGTCCTCGAAAACGGCGCAGTCAGCACGGCAGACGATAAGGACTTGCTCGAATCCTTTTTCAGGGCGGCAGAGCGCCCGGAAGGCAGTTTTTCTTTTGACGAGCTAAGCGCTGCGCACGACATCGTCCGGAGCAACTCACAAGGCCGGCAAAATAGCGCCATGTTTGAAGAACTTAGGCGTTTGCTGGGCAGGGACTAGTATTCATAACAGAAACAAAACTCCACATTTTGTCCGAGAACGCTTCGCTCGAGATTCTCGGCGCTGAGGTCAAAACTCAATCTGGCAGCACTTACCCGGATTTTATAGGAGTTAAAATGATGGAAATAATTGGATTCATACGAACAGGCATAAACATTTTTGACCTTAAAAGTGATGGGACAGATTTATCGTCAAAAATAAATACAGTACAGCAGAGCGTTGCGCCCGATACAAGCGCGGCGATGTCAAGCAAAGAAGAGGTTTTGGCCTTTATTAGCTCATCAAGCCGCGAAGATACTATACGTGCTATGACATCAGAGCGCGAGGCTTTTCACTCACGTTCTGACTCATTGCAGGGTTATACACCGGGCAGATTCGGCAGTCTTTCGATCCAAGATGAGATACGCCTTGCAACGGAAACAGGATTCGCCGCCATAATTGATGGAAAGCTGACCCCATCGTTTAGCGTAACGTGGACAAACGACCCGAACTCAGAGCTGGCAGCTACAACAGATTCTCCGCTCGACTTTGCACAGAGAGTCGATAATTTGAGAAGCCTGTTTGAGCAATTGGGCGATGCTTCGTCCAACTATACGAAGCAGTTCGAGAGCGCACTAAGTGGCATTATTGATGATTTTTTGTCAAGGGGCGGTATCTATGTCAACGCAAACAGTGAGGGTGTTGCAGACAGCATACGTGCCATGTTTAACGGTACCGAGGGCAGATACACGGCGGATGATTTAATGACAATGGCCGTGCTTTCGTTTGAATCTGTTGCAGGCGGTATTACCGACAGCGAGGTTCAGGTAGGTATGCGGCTAGGTATGGACGCTTTGGCAATACAGATGGCGCGAAACGCAGGCAGGCTCTCCGATGCGGCTTATAAGACGGTCACAAATGCGTTCACGGCAAATGCTGACGACCTTATCAGGCAGATGAATGACCACTTAGATATGGCGAGAAGCGACCGATTTATGCCCAGAGATGTGTCATATACACCTGTCCGCGCAGAGCTTATGAACCGTGCGATTGATGTAATGCTCGGAGTTTTGGACAGCGCAGATTTTAACCAAGGTTTGCGTGAAGCACTAAGCACTCTTGAAAACATGCATAACGCACAGCGAGAACACCCGCATGAAAACGGCATGATTGACCAGCGTTTCAACATGCAGTTTATGACGGGAGCGGAGAGAGTGTCAGTCAGTGATTCTATGCAAATCAGCAGTCAGTTTTTCACAGCGTTCTTAGGTCGTAGTGACTGGACAGTAAACGGCAACCCATTTTCCCTGTCGGTATCTGCGTAGTTTATGACGACATCGTACATGGCTTAGTGTTTAGGCGTTCCTGTAGGCGATTGCAGGATTCCACCTCTTTGCAGCATCCCTCCGCACCGCCGCTCGTGTCTAGTCAATTTAAATTGAAAGGCAGCGATAAGTTGTGGCATTGTACAAATGTTTTGCATAATTCTGTTCCCAAAAAAGCCATTATTCTAGGAAGCAAGCCGAACGAGTGAACTGCATGGGTTATTTGGGGGAAACTTAGCGGCATGAAAAGCCGTAATACACCAAACAGCATAAGTAAAACGAGTGCCGACGTGCCGAATTTAGCTAGATACCGTGTCCGTTGTTGCAATAATGCAACAACAGCTAAGGCTAGGTTGAATAGGAGCATAGCTACAATCAATGAATAGCCTGTAATCACTTATCCACCTTCTCCCTTAAGCCTTCCTGCAATTCCTGTAGGATCTCCGAAATCTTATCCGCTGTCTCCGAATCAAAGGCAGGCCTTTTTCGCATTGCCGCTGACATTGCCTGAAAAAGTTCCACTGGTGCGCACTTAACAAAGATTTGCTCGTAATAGTCCACAAAGGACAGTTTCGGAACAAAAGTTCGAGAGAGGACTTTCCCATCCCTTATGGAACCATTTATTTCGATAGCTCCTTTTTCCACCAAGTTATTCAGTATTGAGTGCAAAGACCTCTCTTTCCACTCTTTGCCTTCTGATGCCTTGATTATTTCAGCGCCAGTCAGAGGGCCGTCAGCGCTCCAAAACACAGTCATTATCTGCAACTCGTTTTTTGATAAATCCACTTCCATTACCTCCTTTCCTCGAATATGTATCATCAAACGCATTCCTACGCATATCAAACATACCACATATAGCAAATCGAGTCAACTTATTTTGAATTGATTGCATCGTCAAGCACATACTCATTACCTACCCCTACAGCGTTGACCGGCACTACCATAATTGCTGCAAGCATTATGACAGCCAAACCGATACTCAAAATTCTTTTCCTCAATTCAAAATAAGTTGACTTACACGAAACTCGGGGATTACCTGCTCCCTAGATGCCATATTTCGCTGTTTTCGTAAAGGCACGCAAGGCGCAGGTATATAACTTTCATTATATCCTGCGCTTTTGCTTGTTGGGCTGCCGCCCAAACCCGCTTGGCGGAGCGCGATGCGCTCCCTGCCTAAAGCCGCCTGCCGGCGGCTACTGTGTGCGGGGTCCTGCTATGTGTGTTGTTAGTGCTTTTGGGGGCCAGATGTCAAGATACTATTTTTCTTTTGAGAACTCGGCAGCCAGTATGTCCATGTGTACATCGTCAACATACCGTCCGTCTTTGAACACAGATTCACGCCGCCGTCCGAACACGGAAAATCCTACATTTTTATAGCAGGTTATTGCCTGCGTGTTATCGGAATAGACGTTAAGCATAATATTATGTAAGTTAAGTGCGTTAAAACCAAAATCCAGCACCAAACGTAATGCTTCAGCGCCATAACCTTTACTGCGGTTCTCTTTTTCACCTATGAACAGCCCTGTAATTGCACTCCGGCATATATGATTTATGCTAAACAGGCCGATGTTGCCGATGAGCGTATTATCGTTTTTTACAATGGCGAAATTATAACCGTCAGAAGTCATTTCTTCAAGAATCTTTTGCTCGCTATTTAGCGAAATAACTTTTGCATATTGCCCCAAATTAACGGCAACACTCTCATCGTTCAGCCATTTAGTATAGATTTCCACATCTTCTTTGTTTACTGGAGAGAGATAAATTCGCTCTCCGATAAGTTTTTTAAAGTACCTCATTTTCTGTCAACTCCTATTTAAAATTATTTATTCCTTGCCCCGACTCTTATAAACATTATGCTCGTTTTCAAACAGGCGGGATGTAGAGGTTTAATAAAACAAAAATGGTTTAGATTCCCAATGTTCACCATGAAATGAGAGATTAGCACCAACGTAAGGACTTGGTTTTAAGGTAGACCAGACTCCACACTATACCCATGATAACAAGTGATACCATCGTCATCCAACTACGATTTGCAATCGAAAACATCCCCCACATAAGCGGATGGCTCAACACAAATAATGCTGTTGAATATGCGATGCGCCACCCGGAGTGGGTAAAGTATGCAACGAAAGCACCCAAAACAATTACACATATCGGGGAAAGTATTGGAACTAGTTTTGTTTCTTTCATAAATACCCCCGCCTGCACATAGCCACACTGCTAAATCAATTTCACAAACATGGCGCAATTATACATTAAAACAGAGAAGTAGTAAAGAAACATCGAAAACCACTAAAGCCCCCCATTTAACACAGTGCAAGCTGTGTTAAAAAAGAGGTTTGGGTGTAATTGGGGTTACAGTTCACACGTCGCTTGCCAACCGCCCGAAATGGTCAATTTACTACGCTTTTTCCGCTAGAACGGGTCTTGTCGCCCTACATACGCGAAAAAAGCTTGCGTGCATCATGAACGCTGTGCTATAATAAATTTTGCAATGCAAGGAATAATTGAACAATCCATGAGGGAGTAGTTTGCGCGGTTTACTGCGTGGCAAGTCAACATACTGACCAACACGGTCTGGCTTGTCTTAATGAACGAGACTCATGTAGGGCTTATTAGCTGTACATGAATCCGTCTAATCCTTAAAAGACTGACCCATGAACAGCTTAACAAAGCGTTCATGGGTTTTTTAATTTAAGGAGGAGAAGTTATGGGTATTGCAGAACTGATCATACTCGCCGTGGGGCTTTCAATGGATGCTTTTGCGGTTGCAATCTGTGCGGGGCTGTCTATGGCAAAAACAAGCCTGAAAAAAGCGTTGATTGTCGGCCTATATTTCGGTCTATTTCAAGCAGGTATGCCCTTAATTGGGTATTTTGCTGCACAATTACTTGCCAATGCGGTTTCTACATACAGTCATTGGATTGCTTTTGGGCTACTATGTTTTCTTGGCGGTAAAATGATTTTAGACAGCTTCAAAAATGGGGATTGCCCAGAGAGCGAACAATCGTTGAAACCCTCGAAAATGCTCCCACTCGCCATTGCTACAAGCATTGATGCACTTGCGGTTGGTGTGTCCTTTGCCATGCTTTATGTCAACATTGTACCCGCCGTTTCGCTGATTGGAGTTATTACTCTCGTTGTGTCCATGCTGGGTTTAAAAATAGGGGGTGCG
>JGI24695J34938_10003467_pt1 | contig 11001 bp, 9 predicted proteins | sample TergutCo191P3_FD_34938 | JGI IMG/M metagenome (IMG submission 34938) | reverse complement strand
AATCCCTAACATATAAACTCCTAAATTATTATTTACAGACTATTAAAAGTCTGTCAAGAATAATATAAGAATTATATAAAGAGAAATCTTTAACTTATCGTTATGCTTGTTAAAGCTGTGCAACCTTGGAACGCATAAGAATAAATACTCGTTACGCTGTCAGGTATCGTTATGCTTGTTAAACCAGTACAGCCGTAGAACGTATACTGACCAATACTCGTTACGCTATTGGGTATTGTGATACTTGTTAAAGCTGTGCAGCCGTAGAACGCACGCTCACCGATAGTCGTTACAATGTTACCTATCGTTACGCTTGTTAAACCAGTACAGCCGTAGAACGCTGAACTGCCGATACTCATAACACTGTCGGGTATTGTGATACTTGTTAGACCAGCACAACCAGAGAACGCTGAACTACTGATACTCGTTACGTTGTCAGAAATGATTACAGTTTTTAAGTATGCCCAAAAACCATACCCACTATTATCTGCCGAAACTGCTGGATTGTAGTACCATGTTATTGATAGACTTGTACAACCATAGAACGCATAATCACCAATAAACGTTACGCTGTCAGGTATTATAATACTCGTTAAGCTTGTACAACCAGAGAACGCACCAGGATCAATACCCGTTACGCTGTTGGGTATCGTAATGTTCGTTAAAGCTGTGCAATTTTTGAACGCATCCGCACCGATAATCGTTACGCTATTGGGTATTGTGATACTTTTTAAACCAGTACAACCAGAGAACGCTGAACTACCGATACTCGTAACACTGTCGGGTATTATTATGCTTGTCAAGCCGACGCTATTACAGAACGCATAATCACCAATATTCGTTACGCTGTCAGAAATGATTACAGTTTTTAAGAATGCGCTAAAATGACCCCCACTACTACCAATATTATATGCCGAAACTGCTGGATTGTAGTGCCATGTTATTGATAGACTTGTACAACCAGAGAACGCACCAGAACCAATATCCGTTACGGTGTCAGGTATTATAATACTCGTTAAACTTGTACAACCAGAGAACGCGTTCTCACCGATACTCGCTACGCTGTTACCTATCGTGATGCTTGTTAAACTAGTACAATCAGAGAACGCTGAAATACTGATACTCGTTACGCTATTGGGTATCGTGATACTAGTTAAACCAGTACAACCATAGAATGCAGCACCACCAATAAATGTTACGCTGTCGGGTATCGTTATGCTCGTTAAATTGCTGCGGCGTATAAACGCTTGAGAGGGTATACTGTCACCGCCTGTGATAATAACCGTTTTTAGCGATGAAGGTAAATTAATATAAAATGGTATTGTGATACTTGTTAAACCAATGCAGCCATCGAACGCATCACTACCAATACTCGTTACGCTGTCAGGTATTGTAATACCCGTTAAACTTGTACAATATCTGAACGCACGCTTCCCGATACTCGTTACGCTGTCAGGTATCGTGATACTTGTCAGACCAGTGCAGCCAATGAATGCATCATCACCGATACTCGTTACGTTGTCAGAAATGATTACAGTCTTTAAGTATGCGCTAAACCCATCATTATATGCCGAAACTGCTGGATTGTAGTGCCATGTTATTGATAGACTTGTACAACCAGAGAACGCATACTCACCGATAGTCGTTACGGTGTCATGTATCGTGATACTTGTTAAAGCTTTGCAATTATAGAACGCATAATTACCGATGCTCGTCACGGTGTCAGGTATCGTGATACTTGTTAAACCAGTGCTGCCGTAGAACGCATGCTCACCGATACTCGTTATGCTGTCAGAAATGATTACAGTCTTTAAGAATGCGCTAAAACCACCGTGCCCCCACCCATCACCAGATGCCGAAACTGCTGAATTGTAGTGCCATGTTATTGATAGACTTGTACAACCAGAGAACGCATCATGACCGATACTCGTTACACTGTTGCCTATTGTGATACTCGTTAAACCTGTACAATTATAGAACGCATAATAGCCTATACTCGTCACGCTATCGGGTATTGTGATGCTGGTTAAACCACTACAGCCATTAAAGGCGTTTCCTCCAATACTATCGCCGCCTGTAATTGTAACTGTGTTTAATGACAAAGGAATATGAGAATTTTGATTATAATGATCAATCACGCCAAATATATAACCAAAATGAGTGTTAGAAGCGCCATTCAATTCTGCGCCGACAAATGGTATAGTGATACTTGTTAAACTTGTACAACCGTAGAACGCTGAACTGCCGATACTCGTTACGGTGTCAGGTATCGTGATACTTGTTAAACCAGTGCAGTAGTAGAACGCATACTCACCGATACTCGTAACGCTATCAGGTATTGTGATACTCGTTAAGCCGGTACAAGAATAAAACGCACCGCTGCCAATACTTGTAACGCTGCTGGGTATTACACTGGTTTTACAACCGGCTATTAAAACATTATCTGCTAAGCGAATCAGACAATTCCCTTCGCTTCGATATGCCGTATTACCGCTTTCAACACTAATACTTATTAAACTACTGCAGCCGGCGAAAAGATTTTCCCCTATACTTGTTACATTTTTAGGTATAGTTATGTTTGTTATACCTGAATCAACAAACGCCCAATTGCCGATACTCGTTACGCTGTTAGGTATAATAATTTTTTTTACATCTATGCAGTCTGCAAACCCATAATCCGCAATTTTTATCACAGGAAGATCGTTATAAATAACCGGTATTATTATTTCTCCGTCAGCGAAGTCTTCGCCGCTGGAAACTGAATATGCCGTACCATTATTAATCATAGAAAAATATAAGACAGCCCAAACAGTAGGATTTCCATCAATGAAACGCCAATGTGTGTCTTGCGTTCCTTGAAATGTTGACGAATAATAATAACGCAAGGCATTTGTAAGAGGAGTATTATTCGAACCCATTGTAATAGCTGACCATACTGCATTGTTACTTCCGCCAAAATAAACAGAAGTTAAACTGCCGCAATCAGAGAACGCAAAATTACCGATGTTCGTAATACCCGAAGGAATCACAACGCTTGCAAGGTTATTGCAATGGAAAAATGCATAGTTGCCTATTTTTGTTACGCCGCTTGGTATAATGACGCTTGTTAAATTTGTATATTCTATAAACCCTGAGTCTGCAATTTCAATTACAGGCAAACTATTATTGATAGCCGGGATTACAACCAATTCGCCTGTTGCCGTACCTTTGGATACAGAGTACGCCGTTCCGCCGTTTATCAATGTAAAAGCCAATCCGGGTGTTCTGACAATATCAGTCGGCGCGCTTGTGACACTTCCCGAATATTCGGATCGTGTAACAATTACGGTGATAGTTGAACCTATGTCATCCTCCTGCACAACATAAGTATCATCGTAGCCGATGGTATGATCGCCGCGTTTCCAGTAATAATCAATCCAGCCGTCTCCTCCAAGGTTGCTGATGTCTATGCTAAGCGCTTCTCCTGCTTCAGCTATACCGATAATACTTACAGTTCCTGTAAGAGCCGGTAAATCATTGAGAATTACATAATCTGTAGGATTGCTTGTAACACTCCCGGAGTTATTGGCTCGTGTTACAGTTACGGTAATAATCGAATCAACATCATCGCCTTGTATCATATAGGTACTACTATTAGAGCCAATGGTATTACTATAACCACGTTCCCATTGAAAGCTTATAGTCCCGCTGCCGCCTAGAGCGCTAATATTCGCAGTAAGCATTTTTCCCACCTGAGCGGTTCCGATAATGTTTACTGTCCCCGTAAGAGCAGGAAGCTCTGTATTATCAGGGGGATGCCCGATATCAATATCAGGTTCTTTACAACCACAAAAACTAAGCCCAATAATAGTTAAAATAACGAAAACCCTAATTAATATGATTGATTTCTTCATAAAAAGCCCCTTTTCTCAAGTTAATTCGCAAATATAGATAATTTTCCAATACTAATATATTCGTAATCCAATTTTATAAACACTAAAATAGTAGTTTTAAAGTAAAATATGACATAATATAATAGTGTTGTCAATGTTTTGAATACGAATTTTGTCGTATTTTTATTACATGGGATTTAAAGAAAATTTAAGGTCTCAACTTGATTATTCGGGATTGCTCATCAAGGAGCTGGCGGCTCTTTCGGGAATAAAAAAGAAAACAATCGAAAGTTATTTGGCGACCAACGGTCACACTCCTTCGGTCGAAGCTGCCGTCAGCATTGCGAAAGCGCTCGACGTATCAGTTGAATACTTGGTATCCGGTACGAACTCCGCGCGTGATGTTCCGCTCTCTTCGCTGCCCAAAGATATTCAGGATATAGCGCTTGAATCAAAAAAATTAAACGCCAAAGATCGTTATGTTATTTTAAACCTTGCAAAATTGCTTGCAAAAAAATGAATTTTTTCCTTGACAGCCTGTACAATATATTGTACATTTATAGTATCCTTAGGTGCGGTGGACTATAGATGTAGTTTTAAGGAGTTTTAGTGATTTTTAGGAAACGAAACAATGCAGAATAAGGAACAAAAAATTTATAAAGTTGTATTTTTTGAGACTGAAAGCGGCAGGCAGCCTGTTCGAGAGTTCATTATTGGACTGGCAAAAGATGATCAAAAGATAGTAGGAGCTGATATTAGGATTGTGCAAAATAATTATCCTATAGGATTTCCATTAGTAAAGAAATTAAAACCTGAGTTATGGGAAATTCGAAGCAATATTAAGGAGGGTATCAGCAGGGTATTTTTTACATTTGCTAATGAAAAGATTATTTTACTGCATGCAATTGTAAAGAAGACTCAGAAAACACCGCCAAGAGAAATTGATGTAGCAATTGGACGTTTAAAGGAGTTTAAAAAGATGTAAATATATTATTTATAATTTAATAGATTTGTATGATGAATTAATTGTATATAATTCTCTAAATTTAGTTATGTAAAGTATGAATAGTAAAGTAAGTAATTACTTCATTAAAAGAGTAAGGAATGAAAAGAATGAAAGGTATAGGACAAAATTTTGATGATTTTTTAAAAGAACAAGGCTTATTTGATGAAGTCAATGATTTGGCTGCAAAGAGGCTTATTAGTTATCAATTACAACAGGTAATGAAAGAACAAAATATGACAAAAAGTACAGTTGCAAAAAAGATGAAAACATCAAGAGTTGCTATTGATAATATTTTAGATCCGAAATTTAATACTTCAATTGATTCTTTAGAACGCTTTGCCTGTGTTCTTGGTAAAAAACTGACAATTTCATTGAGTTAAAATAAATATTGTAAAGAATAATTTTTTATGCCATAATAATCCTTATGGATAAGACGATCACTGTTATTCATCAAAAAGATAAAAGAAACAACGGATATGTTCCGGGAACAATGGAAGAACGTATTTCCATGGTCTGGCCATTAACATGTGAAGTAGTATCGATGAGTAAAAAATATAATGTTGAACAGCCATTACAAAGACATATTGTCAATATTATCAGAAAAAAAAGCTAAGTTCCTCCTTGTTGGAGCTTACGCCATGGCTCTAATTCAATGTATTATCTTATTAAAGTAAAACTATTTTAACTTACCAATGAAGGAAAATTATATTAAAATATATTCAAAAATGCTCATCTTAGCAGCCTTGATGTTTATTAAAATTAATTATAAAATCGGCTTTAATAGTATATGGCGGTTGTTTCAGACGGACGTGTTTTGGAGCGGGTTCTGTATACCGATTAAAAGGAAAATTAATGGAAACGCTTATCCGTCCCGAAACTGAAGATGATTACTATGACGTAGAAAACCTGACACGTGAAGCTTTTTGGGAATTTCCAGGAAGAGCGCCCGGCTGCGATGAACATTATCTGGCTTTCAAATTACGCCGATGTGAGGATTTTATTAAAGAACTTGACTATGTCGCTGTAACCGACGGTAAAATTACAGGTAATATAATGTATTCAAAAAGTAAAATAATTGATAATGACAATAAAGAACATGAAATTATTTCATTCGGTCCTGTCAGCGTTCTTCCCGAATATCAGAAAAAAGGCATTGGTTCGAAATTGATTAATCACACTCTAAAAAAAGCGGGAGAAATGAGGTATCGCGCCGTAATGATATACGGACATCCGCAGTACTATCCGCGTTTTGGTTTTGTTAACGCCGAAAAATATAAAATAACAACGTTTGAAGGAAAAAATTTTGATTACTTTATGATATTGGAACTTTATAAAGGATCGCTGGACGGCATATCGGGCAGGGGTTTTCAATCTCCTGTGTTTTATGATTTAAATGCCGATGAAGTAAAAGAATACGACAAAAAATTTGCGGCAAAAAAAACATGACCGAAATATTAAAAGATAAAACGCACATAAAAAAAATATTCACGATAGCAATTCCCATCATTATCCAGCAATTAAGCCACCAGATGCAGGTTTGGGTTGACAGGGCGATGCTCGGACACATTAACCCTGAATTTTTTTCCGCCGTCGGCAACTCGCTGGTTCCGTATTTCGCTGTTGTTTCTACCATTGCGGCGATATGTTCAGGAACGACAATTTTAATCGCTCAGAGTATCGGGGCAAAAGATTATTCTCTAAGCTGTAAATACGCCGAATGTTCGTTTGTCGGAAACGGCATATTTCCGTTAGCCGCATTTTTCTTTTTCTTTTTTGGATCAAAATGGTTGTTTATATTAATGGGCGTTCAATCGCCTGTTCTGGAATACGCGACAAATTATATAAAAATAACTTCATACAATTTATTAATAATCGGCATTATCACGACTTGCACGTCGATATTGCAGGGTATCGGATTAACAAGAATAATTATGGTCACAGGCATTATTACAAATGTGTTAAATATTCTATTTGACTGGATATTAATTTACGGCAAATTCGGTCTTCCGGCGATGAATATTGAAGGAGCCGCTTTAGCCACTGTTATCGCCAATTTTACCGCCGTGCCGTTTTTTATTATATACGTTATAAAAAGAAAAAAGATACCTTTTAAAATAAAGGTGCGTAACATTTTAAAGTTCGATTTTAGTTTATATAAAAAAGTTTTTAAAATGGGGCTTCCCTCAGGCGGTGAATACGCTTTATGGAGTTTGGGGAATCTGTTTGTAGTTTCATTTTTAAACAGGATAGATATAATGGCGGCTGGCATTTATACTCTTTTATTTTCCATTAAAGGGTTATCTGTCATTTTGTACGCGGGGTTCGCTCATGCGGGTTTGACGCTGGCAGGACAGAAGACTGGAGAAAACGAACATAAGCAGGCGATGAATATTGTATTTAAATGCCTGAGTTTCGCTTTGATTGTATGCGCTGTTGTTACGGCAATTTTTTGTATGTTTCCAAAAGCGATACTTGGTCTTTTTACATCGGATATTCTGCTTGTTAATTTTGCTTCGCCGTTTTTACTATTCCTGACTTTGATCATGTTTCCTCAGGCGGTTAATATCGTTATTGGATACGGTATCCGCGGCACAGGCGATACAAGGTGGATGTTTTACAGCCAGATATTCGGCACTGTTCTTGTTATAATGCTTTCTTATACGCTTATTTTTGTATTCAAATTAGGATTATGGGGAGTATTTATAACCTCGCTTACCGATGAAGCGATTCGCGCGATTATCAATACGCTGAGATTTTGGAAAGGAAGGCAGTTTTTCTTTCTGCGTCCCTTTGAAATAAAAAACACAAAGACTGAGTAAAGGAGCGCCGTAATATATTACGCTTGTTTTTTCATTCATTACGATGTATGATGAACTAACAAAGGAGTTAATATGAAAATGATTTTTCTTGGCCCTCCCGGAGCGGGGAAGGGTACGTTGGCTGTAAAAGCCGTTGAAATACTTGGAGTACCGCAGATAAGCACTGGTGGAATTTTCCGCGCGGCGGTTGCAGCGCAAAGTCCGCTTGGTCTTAAAGTAAAAGAAATCATGGATGCCGGAAAACTGGTAGACGATGAAACTACAATCGCCCTTGTCAAAGAAAGACTTGCTCAGGATGATGTTAAAAAAGGTTATATTTTAGACGGATTCCCGCGCACAATTCCTCAGGCGGAAGCTCTTGCTTCGTTCTCAAATGTGGAAAAGGTTATTAATTTTGACATTCCAGACGAAGGAGTTATCGAACGCCTCGGAGGACGGCGCGTTTGCCGCAAATGCGGGTTTAATTTTCACGCCAAATTTACTCCAACGGCAAAAGAGGGAATTTGCGACCATTGCGGCGGAGAAGTATACATCCGCGACGATGACAAACCAGAAGCGATTAAAAAACGCCTGGAAGTCTACCGCGCTCAAACCGCTCCGTTAATCGATTACTACCGCAAAAAAGGTCTGTTACTCGACATTGACGCAAAACCGATGATCGACGAAATTGTCGTTAACTTTAAAAAGGCGATGGGGATATAGGAAGAAGATTTTCCGCAGAGGCGCAAAGGACGCTGAGTTTTCGTTTGAGAGCGTTACTTAACCTTGAAATGGCTCTAACAATGGCTTTGCGTTTTATGCGGGACTATTTTTAAAAATACTCCATCAATTCTTCTTCGATTTTTCCGATAAGTTCCACTGTAGCTTTGTCTAAATCGACCATGTAGTTATTTTTCTCGCTGCGGCGTTTTACTTCTACCTGAGGGGTTGAAGCGGATAAACCTTTGTCGCCGATTACTACGCGGTAAGGTATACCCGTCAAATCCGCGTCGTTAAACTTTACGCCGGGGCGTTCATTGCGATCGTCGAGTAACACTTCGATTCCCTGCGCTGTTAAATCCGCGGCAAGTTTGTCGGCGGCTTCTTTTACGGCGCCGTCATACTTTATCGGAACGATGATTACATGATACGGCGCGACAGAGACAGGCCATATAATTCCGGCGTCGTCGTGGTGTTCTTCGATTACAGAAGCCAGTGTGCGGTCAACGCCGATTCCGTAGCAGCCCATTGTTGGCATTTGGCTTTTGCCGTTTTCATCGAGGTAGCTGACGTTCATGGAACTTGTGTACTTGTATCCAAGTTTAAAAACATGCCCCAGCTCGTTTCCCATTTTTGTATATAATTCGCCGCCGCAAAGAGGACAATTATCGCCTGCTTTTACAGTGCGCACATCTTCGATCATCCAGCCTTCAAAATCGCGGGCGTACGCGGTATGTTTAAAGTGAGTGTCTTTTTCCAGCGCGCCTGTTACCGCGTCATTCATTCCCGTAACAGTGTGATCGATGATAAGAGGAAGGTTTTTAAGACCGACAGGACCTGCAAATCCTACAGGAGCGTTTGTTAATCGCGTAACGTCGGCATCGGATGCAAGAGATACTTCGCTCGCTTTTAAAATTGAAGCAAGTCTTATTTCGTTAACATCAAGGTCGCCGCGGATTGCCACAGCGAAAAACGCTTCGGGGTAAACCGAAGGAGCGCCGGGTGAAAGTTTTTTTCGTTCGAGCTTTGCGCAGCCGGGAGCTGAAGAAAGATCAAGTTCAACATTGATCGCCCGGTAAATCAGAGTTTTTATAAATTTTTGCGGTTCTGTTTTTAAGAAGGCGCAGAGTTCTTCTATTGTTTTAACATTCGGCGTATCGATTTTTTCGTATGCGGGCATAGAAGCCGCCGCGGCTTTTGCGCTTTCAACAGTTTGCGCTGTAAAGTCACTCTTGCAGGAAGCTTTTTCAACATTGGCGGCATAATCGCACGCCTTGCAGAGAATCAAAGTATTGTCGCCGACATCGCTTTCTACCATAAACTCTTCCGAACCGCTGCCACCCATCGCGCCCGAATCGGCTTTTACAGGAATGACAGACAAGCCGCAGCGTTTAAAAATCTTTCTGTAAGCTTGTCCCATCGCCTGATACGTGTCATCAAGACTTTTATCGTCGGCGTGCCATGAATAAGCGTCCTTCATTGTAAATTCGCGTCCGCGCATAACGCCGTAACGCGGACGGACTTCGTCGCGGAACTTTGTATTAATCTGGTAAAGCGCAAGGGGGAGCTGGCGGTAACTTGAAAGCTCGTCGCGGACAATTGAAGTAAACGCCTCTTCTGCAGTGGGGGAGACAACAAAATCGTTATCCAGCCGATTTTTAACGCGAAGCATTGATTCGCCGATGGAGTCCCATCGGCCTGATTCCTTCCATAATTCTGCCGGAACGACCACAGACGGTTTTAGTTCAAGAGCGCCAATCGCGTTCATTTCCTCGCGGATGATATTTTCCACCTTGCGGAAGGAGCGAAGCCCAAGCGGCAGGTAGGCAAATAGCCCGTTTGCGAGTTTACGAAGAAGCCCTGCGCGGAACATCAGCCTATGACTGGCAATAACCGCGTCGGCGGGAACTTCCCTAAGAGTGGGAATAAAAGCGCTGGAATAGTTCATAATATGGAAGTTTATCAATTTATCAATATTTTGAAAATAGAGAAAAAGCCAAACCGAAGGCTTGACCCGACCGTCCGCGCAAGCGGACAGATAATGAATTTCCTTAAAAGAGCCAAGCTGAAAGCTTGACCCGACCGTCCGCGCGAGCGGACAATTAATAATTTCTTTAAAAGAGCCAAGCCAAAGGCTTGACCCGATCGTCCGCGCGAGCGGACAGATAATGAATTTCCTTAAAAGAGCCAAGCCAAAGGCTTGACTAAAAATCGATTTTTTGATAGGTTATAAAAATATTGGGGGCGTGGTGAAGCTGGTTTATCACGCTGGCCTGTCAAGCCGGAGATCGCGGGTTCAAGCCCCGTCGCTCCCGTAATAAAAAGTCTGGCTAAAGCCAGACTTTTTATTTTGGAGTTTTACCTGCGGTAAAACTCTAGGCTGCATATCTCAGGGGTGTTATCGCTCCTGTTTTTAGGACGGTTTTTTTCACGGGCAGTAGCGCAGTTGGTAGCGCGCTTGGTTCGGGACCAAGAGGTCCCCGGTTCAAATCCGGGTTGCCCGAAAAAAATATTTAACTAATTCTATACGTTGTACAGAGTTAGTATTTTAAACATTATCGGAAGCACCGACATGTTTGGCTAAAAATTCTAAAAGTTAGAAAAT
>JGI24695J34938_10003466_pt1 | contig 11002 bp, 7 predicted proteins | sample TergutCo191P3_FD_34938 | JGI IMG/M metagenome (IMG submission 34938) | reverse complement strand
TGAAGATGATATTTCTTTTATAGCCGAAAAACTTGATGAACTACGCAGCCGTTCCGTCAATCGTTATGCGCAAACCGCGCCCGTTGATTCATTGCATCCTGCTGGTGCGTCACATCCTTCTGATGTGTCGTATCTTTCGGATACGTTTCTGTTTGCTGTCGGCGACGGCAATCACTCGCTTGCGGCGGCAAAGGGAATTTGGGACGAGTATAAAAACAACACGGTTAATCCGCGGCCAGATCATCCGCTGCGTTATGCGTTAGTTGAAATAGAAAACATTTATGATCCGGCTATTCAATTTGAGCCGATACACCGCCTTGTTTTTGGCATTGGCTTTGACGGGATTATTTCACTTTTGTCGAACGGAACTTCATCCGCGAAGCTGCCGGATTTCTCCTGTGAATATTTTGATAACAGGCAGAATCTTTCAAAAGCTGTATTTGAAAACGGCAGCGGGCAGTCAGCAGGTAATTGTTACGGCGTTATATCAGAAGGCCGTTATGCATTAATAAAAACCTCGGCTTCGGGGATTGCGACATCTTGCTTGCAGCCGCTGCTAGATGAATATCTTGTAGATTATATCCACGATGAAGACGAGCTTTCCCGGCTATCTGATAAAAACTATAAAACTGCCGAAGAATCAATAGATATAAATAACGGCGAACGCGTTTGCGGAATTTTACTGCCGCCTGTTTTAAAGTCCGGGCTTTTCCAAACTGTTGCCCGCACCGGTCCGCTTCCGCGAAAGAGCTTTTCCATGGGACATTCCTGCGAAAAACGCTTTTATTTTGAGTGCAGAAGCCTGTTTTAACGCTGTTCAAGGTTAAATTATTAATTTGCGTTTTTGTAAATAGTCAAGTACAATATTCATTATGGTAAAAGAAAACCCTGTAAATAAAAATAAAGACGTAATTGTTACATGGTCCGATAAATACGCTACGGGAATTGAATTGATAGACGGACAGCATCACGAACTTGTCGAGCTTACAAATCAACTGTATATAGCTTGTTCCGAACAGGGCAATGTGCTTAATACTGTGTTCAAAGACGCGATGAGCAATATGGTTAAATATGTGCGTTTTCATTTTACCGCGGAATTAAAGCTTTTAAACGCGATTAATTATCCCGCTTATAATAATCATAAAAAAATGCATGATGATCTTGTCAGAAATATTCTGGAAGCCGCAGATGAATTTAAAGACGGCAAAAAATTTGTGCCTAACAATTTTGTTCTCACATTAAAAGACTGGGTTTTCGGGCATATCGCCGTTTATGACAAGTTATACAGCGCCTATGTCAAAGAACAGCTAAGAACCGGTTCATTAACATTAAAAACAATTAGAGAGCTTGAACTATCCGTTAGCTGATATTTATTATTCTTCATTTTCAACAGGCAAAGGAGCGCAGACCTCGCCGTAATGAAGCTCCTTTGGCTGGATTTTTATTTTTAATTTTTTTTCCAATAAAGCAAGAAGCCGCATCTGTGTTTCATCGCCGATTGTAACCATTATTCCGCGTTTGCCGGCACGCGCTGTGCGGCCGCAGCGGTGAATGTAAACTTCGCTGTCAGACGGAACATCAAGAGCGATAACCAATGTGATGCCTTGAATATCAAGGCCGCGCGCCGCTAAATCCGTGGACACAAGCGCGTCTATGTTTCCCTGCCTGAACGCGTCCAGCGCCGCCCTTCGTTCCTGACTTGACAGCGGCTTTTTACTTATTTTTCCGAAAAGACCTGCTGCGTTAATATGGTGATGCTGAAGGCGCGTTAAGATAAAACCGGCTTCGTCGCTTCTGCTTGTAAAAATAAGCGCTTTCATTTTCTTCTTTTTTGTTTTCATCGCTGCTAATAAAGATCGAAGAGTTTGATCTTTTCGCCTTCTTTCGCTGAAGATTGCCCAGTGTTCAATTTTGTCTCTCATGATTTCATTTGCGCCGGATTCAATAAACGGAATATTGATTTTATTAGATTGAAAAACGGCAAGCAGTATTTTTTCCCTGTTTTTTTTATTCATTGTCGCCGAACATGCGGCGATTGTCAGGCTTTCAGGGCTCTTTTTTCCGCTGTGCGCGATCATTTTGCATAACTCTGTCAATTCTTCTGTTAATTCATCGCTTACAAGGCGGTCGGCTTCATCAAGAATTAAAACATCAAGATTTAATTTTAAAATTCCTTTTTTGGCAAGGGCAAGTATTCTTCCCGTGTTTCCGACGACGATATCAGGCCTGTTTTTTCTTAAAGATTCAATCTGCCGGTTTGGATTAACGCTTCCGATAACAAGCGACGAGTGAATTTGATTTGCCGCGTCTGCTTCAGGCGCGCTTTGCAAAAGAAATTCCAGCTCTGATGAAATCTGCGAACATAATTCAAGAGTAGGGGCAAGTATCAGTATTTTCGGGGAAATTCCGGTTATTTGCGAAGGTTTGTTAGTTGAAATTTCTTCCTGTAATTTGCTTAAAAGCGGAAGCAGATAAGCGAAAGTTTTTCCGGTTCCCGTCGCCGACGAAAAAAAAACGCTTTCTCCCGCAAAAAGACAGGGAATTATTTTTTTTTGTATATCGGTAGGATCGGTTATGCCGCGTTCTTCGAGCTTTTTTATTAAATTCGCGGCTATTCCCAATTTTGAAAAATTTTCTGACATTTGCCGTTACCGTTTGCGGTATTCTTCATAAATAACGAGCATTTTATTTATAAAGTTTTCAACCGAGTAGTTATGTGAAATTTCTTCCGAACGTTTCCCCATTTTTATTATTTTTTCATTGTCCGATAATATTTCAAAGGCTTTTTTCCAGAGCGTTTTATCATCATCCACGGCCCATCCGTTTTCGCCGTTTATTATCATTCCGGTTATGCTGGAATCCGAGGCGGCGACAACGGCAATCCCAGACGCCATCGCCTCGATAAAAGTAATCGGATGAACTTCACTGTGCGACGCGCTCATAAAAATATCGGCGGCTTTATAAACAAGGCGTATTTCATCAGGCCAGCGAAGATAACCTGTAAATATAACCGCTTCCGAAAGCCCCAGCTCAAAGCAGCGTTCCTGCAAAGCTTTTTTATCAGGGCCGTCTCCTACTAAAAGTAATTTAACATTTTTTTTTCTTGAATTAATTTCTTTGAAATTTTCAAGCAATGTATCAAGATTTTTTTCGCCTCCCAAACGGCCGACAAAAACTATTAATTTATCATCATCATTGATGTTATGCTGCCTTCGGAACCTTAGGGCTTCCGTATTTATCAATTCCGAGTTTTCATAAAACAGCGAAAGGTCGATTCCGTTCGGCACAATATGTACAGGAAGCCCGATTTTTATTTCGCTTAGGAAATTTTTTATTTTTATCGACGGCGCGACAATACATTTCTGGTTCCGGAAAATTCTTCGTAAATAAGACCCTAAATTATTTCTTAAATATAACTCTATCAGGAACGGCGTGTAATTTAAGTAATCCTTATAAAAAGTATGAAGCGTATGAATAGAAGGGATTTTTAATTTCTTGCTTACAATCCGTGAAGCAAGATAAAGGCTGAACTCCGTATGCGTGTGTATCAGGTCTATATTAAGGGCTTTCGCTTTTTTTATCATCTGCTCCGCGATAAATAATCCTATACGGTGCTGCGGTTCATTTTTAAATTTTATAGAGCTTGTTCTGATTATGTTTTCTTCTTCTGTATCTTCCGCTTTTGGGTGCTGGACTGTGAATATATAAACATTATGACCGCGTTTTTGCAGTTCTGTTTTCAGCGTCCTTACGACTGTAACTACTCCGTTTATTTGAGGCGTATAACAATCTGTAAAAATCGCTATATTCATATGTTAATTTTACCTTAAATATTTTCATACGGCAAGGTATCTATCCGTAAACCGAATATTTTTTTTCAAGCCTGTTAAAAATAAAACTAAAAAACGCGGTAATTATCAAATAAAGAATCATAGCGGGAATATAAATAAGCATTGAGCCTGACGCGTCCTGAATTCTTCTTGTGACGCGCGCAATATCAACTAACGCTATTATCGATACAAGCGAAGTGTCTTTAAGCATCATGATAAATTCATTGCCGACAGGAGGTATCAGTCTTCTTATTGACTGCGGAATAATGATAAGGCGCATAGTTTGCGCGTAACTTAATCCAAGCGCGCGGGACGCTTCAAACTGACCTTTATCGACGCTTTGAATTGCCGCCCGTACTATTTCCGCGCAATAAGCCGCGGAATTAAGGCTAAAGGCGATAAACGCGGCGAAAAACCTGTTGTTAATGGTAAGAGCCGGAATGATAACCGGAAGCGCATAATAGATAAAAAGGAGCTGCATTAAAAGAGGCGTTCCCCTGAAGAAGAACACATAAGCGCCGCACGGTTTACTAATCAGGCGGTTTTTTGACATTTTTCCGATAGCGAGAAAAACGCTTAAAATCAAACCGGCGCTGACGGAAAGAAGCGTAAGTGAAATTGTAATTCCGGCACCGCTTAAAAGATACGGCGTCCATGATAAAATTTTTTGAATTGTTTCCATAATATTACGGACGCGCCGCCGAGACAAAATCCATCCCGTTAAAGGTTTCTTTTGAAATTCGAAGCGCTGTTCCGTTTTCAAAAAGCTCGTCAAGAGCTTTGTCTATTTCGATTGTAAGCGCGTCGTTTCCTTTTTTCATGCAGACGCCGAAAATCTCTTCGCTGCCATGCCATACAATTTTATAAATATCCGCTCGCGCAAGATATTCGTTAGCGACAAGCAAATCGGTCAAGACTGCGTCAACGCGGCCAAGGCGCAGTTCATCAAAACAATACGTTACCTTGTCGTATTCATAGGCAGTGAATTTCAGTCCGTCCTGTCCAAGCCGCCGCATGTAATAATTTGATGTTGTCGCTTCCTGATACGCGACGCCAAGTCCAAAGAGATCATCTGGCGAGCGGACATCGTAAATGGAATTTTTAAGCGTAACAAGGGCAAGATTAGTTTGAATGTACGGTCTGCTGAAATTGTAATTCTTAAGCCGCTCCGGAAGAATTGTTACCGATGAAATAATGCAGTCATATTTCATCGCGTTAACGCCGGACAAAATCCCTTCCCACGCAGTATCGACAAATTGAATTTTTAATCCCATAGTATCGGCGATTGCTCTGGCAAGGCTGATGTCAAAACCAAGGAGCGTTATTCCGTCATCAGCCATATATTCCATCGGCGGATAACCAATTTCTACGCCGACAGTTAAAGTTCCGTTTTTTATTGTAAGCCCGCCGGAATCACCTGAACATCCCGATAATGCGGCGATTATTAATAGGATGATTATTGATTTTACGGCCCTTATCATTCATTAAACTCTGATTTTTTTTAATCTATTATAATTGTTTTTTTGTGTCAATCTGCTTATCTTATATATATACCAATAGTTTCCCGGATTTAATCTTTGGAATATTGCTTACTATGTGAGATTTAATTATATTGATAATTCAACTTATAAATATTAATAAAATATTATATATAAATTGACAAATAATTATCACTTAGTTAAAATTGTTTTAATATTCTTACAATTATTTTTTTCTTAAGGAGCAGCATTAATTTTTAATGTCAGAATCAAGTCAAACGCGCCGTAATTCAGGTATCATACTTACAGCGAAGGTATCTGTACCTGCCGGTTATGATGATGTTACTGGCGGCGATTATCATTTTAAACGTTCGCGGTTAAACCATGCGTTTATGGAAGCGATGAAATATCCGCTGATTATGGTATGCGCCGGAGCGGGTTACGGAAAGACAACGGCGGTTCACGATTTTGTGCATGAATATCAATCTACGACAGTATGGGTTCAATTATCGGAACGTGATAATGTAGGCGCACGTTTTTGGGAAAATTTCTCACATTGCATGGCTCAGATAAATCTTCCGTTCGCCGAATCATTAACAAAACTCGGCTTCCCTGATACCGAAGAAAAATTAAAGCAATATCAGATTCTTTTGCGCAATCATACGGATAAAAAACGAAGAATGTTTGTCTTTGATGATTGTCATTATATTGAAGATTCGGCTGTGATTAAATTTGTAGAGGAGGCAATCCGCCTTCTGCCGGTTGGTACGACTCTTTTTTTAATTTCCCGTTCAACTCCGCGTCTTAAAATAGCGAGTCTTGTTTCAACCAATCAGGTTTTTAATGTCAGCGAAGACGAACTGCGTTTTTCAGAAGACGAGCTTGCTCAGTATTTCAGGACACAGGGGATTTCCCTTCAGCCCGACAGCCTTAGGACGATTTGGCGCGATACCGAAGGATGGGCTTTCGCGCTTAACTATATAGCGCGTTCGTATAAAAAAGCCCCCGGTTATGAAGGATATTTGCGTAACGCGATGAAAACAAATATTTTTAAATTTATGGAGACTGAAGTCTGGGACATTACTACTAAGCGTCTTCAGAATTTTCTTGTGCGGCTTTCGCTTATCGATCATCTGTCTGCCGAATTGCTTACGCTGATTGCCGGAAATGATATTACTGTTGTTGACGAGCTTGAAAAGCAGAGCGCGTATGTGCGCCGTGATCATTATATAAACGCGTTTTTAATTCATCCTCTGTTTCTGGAATTTCTCGGAACTAAACAGGAGCTTTTGCTGCCCGAAGAAATAAAAGAAACGTACACAATCGCCGGAAAGTGGTGCAATCAAAACGGATTTAAAATCGACGCGCTGTCGTATTACGAAAAAATCGGAGACTACAAAGCGATTGTTCATATGTTCATCGGGTCTCCGGCGCAGATACCTTATGACATTTCATGTTACGCGGCGGAAATTCTTGACAGAACGCCTCTGCATTTTTTCGATACTGTCACATATCTCGCGTCTACTCACCTTAGAACAATTATCTGCCAGGGACATATTGAGGAAGCTCATGAAAAAGCGGCTTTTTATGAAGCGCGGTATATTAATATGCCTTTCGATGATCCGTTCAGAAGAAGCACGTTAGCCAGCGTTTATTACTGCTGGGCAACCGTGCGCAGGCTGATGTGCGTATCAAACGATAATTATGATTTTGATCTTTATTTTGAAAAGCTAAGCAAATGTTATGACAAGCCCGTTAATCCCGGCAATTTAATAATCAAGACGCCGGGTTCATGGATTAGCACTGTAGGTTCACCAAGAAAAGGCGCGCTTCATGATTATATTGACACGTTGATTCGCTGCGGTGAGCATGCTTCAAAATGTTTTATCGGATTTGAAACAGGAGAAGATGATCTTGCCTGGGGCGAATTAATGTTTTATCAGGGAGATATTCAAGCTGCCGAAGCGTCCATCATGAGCGGAATAAATTTGGCGCGTAAAATGGGCAGCTCCGCTGTAATTCACAGAGCGCTGTTTTATACTCTGCGGATAGCGGTTTTGCAGGGTAATTACCAGAAAACGCAGCAGGCGCTTATTGAGATGAAACAGAATATCGCGGATGTCATGTACTTTAACCGTTTTATTGATTACGATATTTCGCTTTGCTGGTATTACTGCGTTCTTGGTTTTCCCGATAAAGCCCCGGACTGGCTAAAAGAAAATTTTTCGCTTTACGCTCACACCGGATTTGTGGAAAATTACGCCAATCAAATGAAAGCCCGCTACTGTTATATGTCAAGAAATTACAGTTCTTTGCTTTCGTATATAAAGGATATGAGGAAAAGAGAATCGTATTTATTCGGACGAATCGAAATGTTCGCGATGGAAGCCTGCATTTATTACAAAATGAAAAACCATGAAAAATCTTATGCTGTTCTTGAAGAAGCTTACAATGAAGCCGCGGGCAATGATATTAAAATGCCGTTTATTGAACTTGGAAAAGATATGCGCACGCTGACTTCTTTTGCCTTAAAGAAATCAGGCGGTATCCCGGAATCGTGGCTTATCGAAATCAACCGGAAATCGGCGTCTTACGCGAAGCGGCTTGCGCATGTTATTGCCGAATACAAACAGGCAAACAATGTTTTGGAAGGAGTGGTTATTTCTCCGCGTGAAAGCGAAATCCTGATGGATCTTTCGCACGGTCTTTCAAGGACAGAAATCGCCGCGGGGCGCAATCTTTCGATCAATACTGTAAAAATGCTGGTTAATAATATCTATATGAAACTTGGCGCCGAGAATTTGCCCGACGCGATTCGTATCGCCGCCGAAAGAAAAATAGTATAACCATGTAATTATTTCATGTATTTTTGGCGAATTTTATCATTTTTTAAAATTAGTCCCTATTGACTTAAAACATAGAAAATCCTAAACTTCCAATATTATAGTAGATTTTTATATAAAAAGTTTTTTGTAATTTTCTGAGGTGAGGAATGGCGCAAGATATAACAAAGACACGCATTAAATTTCCCTTAGGCGCAAAACTGATTATTATTATTTCAATTCTGCTTCTTTTATCGCTTGGAACTGTTATCGCCCTTGTTTCTTTTATCAGCACTGGCGATGTGCAGCGCACAGCGGAATATAATAACCTTACCATAAACCGTCAGGCAGGTTCCCAGACAGAAGGCTCTTTTTCTTCTATACAGGGAGCTGTCCTTCTTTACCTGAGTATGATGGATCGTCTTTCAGCCGTTCACAAGGTCAGCCGTGATGCAGATATGGAGCGGGAATTTTTCAACTACAATAAAAGCATCGCGGCAATCGAGCTTGTGGCAAGAGACGGAAATAATATTTTTATCCCGAATGAAGCTTTCATGTTCACAAATAATATTAACACAAGCCAGATTAGAAATTATTTTAATTCTGTTTTATCTTCGGCATCCAGAACAGCGGTTCCCGGAAGAACCGCTTATTTTAACGCGTCGCCTTTTTTCAGGCTCTCTCTTTTAAGCGCGGTTTTTAGCTGGGGCAATGAATCAGTTAGAGTGATCTTTATGCCGGATAATCTTTCTGAATCATTCGGGACAGGGACAAATACCAGTTTCTTAATCAACGGATCGGGGGATCTGCTTCTTCATCCTGAGAATGAACTTGTTCTTGGCGGAGAAAATTTTTCTGCTGTTTCGATTGTCGCGGAATTTTTGCGGGAAAGGGGAACGACAGGCAAACAGGTTTCGTATTCCGACGATGCCGGCGCGATGTATTTCGGCGCGTATTTTCCGGTTAACGGAACCGATACTGCCGTAGTTACCATCATTCCGCATACTGTTGTTTTTGAAGCTGTCAGAAGGGTTACTATACAAAATATTTTTCTGACATTAACAGTATTGTCTTTAGCGATCATGGGGATATGGTTTTTTTCCAAAACGATCAGCAGTCCCCTGCGGCTGCTTGCCGACACAGCCCTTGAGATTGTCGGCGGCAATTTTGATCAGGAGTTAAAACCTAAAACACACGACGAAATCGGGCTGTTAACCGAAAGTTTCGGCAAGATGACAGGGGCGTTAAACATCTTCGGGCGTTTTACAAATAAGGATATCGCGGTTCGCGCGATGAAAGGCGAAATAAAGCCGGGCGGCTTTCCAAAACACGCGACGATTTTCTTTTCTGACATCAGAGGATTTACCGAAAAGTCGGAAAACTTTACAAAAGCGTTCAGAGACGACGCTTCAAACCGCATTGTTCATTGGCTGAATGAATATTTTACTTATATGGTTGACTGCGTAGAAAAGACAGGCGGCGTTGTAGACAAGTTTATCGGCGATGCCGTTATGGCTCACTGGGGCACCGCGTTTTCCGCGGGAAGCCCTGCCGCGGACGCTTTTAACGGCGTTAAAGCTGCTTTAATGATGCGTAACGCGTTACACGAATTAAATAAAAAGCGCAAAAAAGACGATCCCGGCAATCCTGAAATACGAATCGGCTGCGGCCTTAATACCGGTGTTGTGACAGCCGGGCAGATTGGCTCCGAACAGCGCATGGAATATACAGTCATCGGCGATCCTGTTAACCTCGCGAGCCGCACCGAAGCGCTTAACAAACCTCTTGGCACGGATATTCTGATCACGGAGGATACATGGAAATTTATCGGTGATAAATTTATTACGGAAGAAATGCCTCCTGTTACGGTGAAGGGCAAGGAAAAACCTGTAAGGATGTTTGCTGTTGTAAATATGAGAAACGCTCAAGGTCCAAAGACGCTGGATGAAGTCAGAACGCTTTTAAATATTACTCCTCCTGACTTAAGCAAGGTTGACACAGATGCCGAAGAAAAGAAGTTCAAGATTCAAGGCGGTTGATCTAGCGGTCATCCTTTTTTGTTTAGCCGGATCCATCGCTTCAGGGTCGGCTTTCTGGCAGGAATACAACCGGACGCTGACAAAATTGAATGAAGAGCCTGTCGGGACAATTATTTTTAAAAAGCGCACCGCGGAACGCAAATTTATCGACCGTGTCGTATGGGACAGATTGAGGGAAGACGCTCCGGTTTATAACGGCGATACTATCCGCACTATCGAATTTTCGGAAGCTGTTCTTACTTTTAAGGATCAGGTTACTTTCCTTACGTTAAACGAAAATACTTTAATTCAAATATTTTACAGCGATACTGATGGCGCGAGAATTGATTTCTCCGGCGGACGCATGGAAGTCGAATCGGTAAATACCGTCGTAATTACTTCAGGGACTTCAGAAATAATAGTTGATGGCCACGCGAATTTAAACATGAGCAGAGACAGCGGTTTCAGCATTTCTGTGGTTGAAGGCGAGGCTGTCTTCGACGGCGAAAAAGTTGAAACCGGAAATATTCTCGCAATCGACGCGGGAGGACAGCGCGAGTTAAGACCGTTAATCGCGGTTACATCATTCGGTTATTCGGCGAGGGTGTTAGGTGAAGCGGGGCGGACGATACCTGTAAATTTCACATGGAACACGACTAACTTTACTTCCGATACTCATGTAGTTGTCGAAATATCCAGAGACGGCAGTTTTAATAATATCGCCGCATCCGCGGAGTCAGGAGGCAGTTCTGCTGTCGTTCATATGGAAGGCGGCAGTTATTTCTGGCGCGCGTATCCTGTTACCGCCGGAAGCGGCGGGCCTGCGAATAATATTTTTCCTTCCGGCACATTGG
>JGI24695J34938_10003465_pt1 | contig 11006 bp, 7 predicted proteins | sample TergutCo191P3_FD_34938 | JGI IMG/M metagenome (IMG submission 34938) | reverse complement strand
CCTTCTACCGAGTTTTATAAATTAACGGAAGACCGTATCCGTCCGCGTTTGGCAAAGTTGCCGGGTGTGGGTGATGTGCGTATGACAGGAGGTACCGAGCGTGAGATCAGAGTGAATATCAATGCCGAAAAACTGAAAGCGTACAACTTGTCTATTTTGCAAGTGTTACAGGCAGTTCAAACTGCTAATATGGAAATTCCGGCAGGCAATGTCGAAACCGCTGAGGCTGTGTATTCCGTGCGTTTGGCTGCCAAGTTTTCTGACCTGAACGAGTTGCGCAATACGGTAATTACCACCCAACCCAATGGCGGAAAAATAAAAGTGTTGGACGTTGCAGAAGTGGAAGACGGTATTAGCGAGCAAAAACTGATTAATCGCATTGACGGAAAAGATGCTATTGGTATTTCCATTCAAAAACAATCGGATGCCAATGCTGTACAAGTTGCAGATTTAGTGAAGAAAGAATTAGTCGCTATAGAGCAGGAATATGAAGAAAACCACGTAAAGTTTGAGATTGCAACAGATGACTCCATTTTTACGAGAGCATCTGCCAATGCCGTACTCGTGGACTTGTTGCTGGCAATATTAATTGTTGCAATGGTTTGCTTTATCTTCCTGCATAATTTCAGGGGCGCAATCATTGTGATGATAGCCGTACCTTTATCTATCATTCCCGCTTTTATTGTGATGTTTTTCCTTGGGTATTCTCTTAATTTGATGTCATTAATGGCTTTGTCTTTAGTAGTTGGTATTTTGGTGGATGACTCTATTGTGGTCATTGAAAATATGTTTCGTCATTTGGAAATGGGAAAAACCAAATGGCGCGCCGCTTTAGACGGTTGCAAACAGATTATGTTTACCTGTATGGCTATTACTCTTGTTATTGTGGTGGTTTTCTTGCCATTAGCACTTACAGGAGGAATAATCGGCAATCTTTTGAAAGAATTTGCAATTCCTATTGTGGTAGCCACGCTTTGCAGCTTATTAGTGTCATTTACGTTAACACCGCTTTTGATGTCGCGTTTTGGAAAACTTTCAGACGAAACCGGCAAAACATTACTTGGACGTTTTTCTCATACAGTTGAACAGGTGTTTGAAGCCCTGAAAAAAGGATACGCAAAGATATTGGCTTGGGGTTTGCGACATAAAATAACGGTATTGATTTCTGCACTCGTTCTGTTTATCAGTTCTTTTGCACTGCTCACCGCCGGATTTATCGGGTTTACTTTTCTACCGGATGTGGACAGAGGAGAATTTATTATTACCTTAGATATGAATCCTCAATCAACTGTTTATCAAAATAATCAACTAACTATGCAGGCAGAGAAAATCATTGCCGGCAAACCCGAAGTAGAACGAATTTACACAAATGTAGGAACTGCTTCTCGCACTTCAAAAAACAATATTACCTCCATTACCGTGAAAATGGTAGATAAAAAAGAGCGCAATGTGGAAGTGCAAGATTTTGCCCAACAGATTAAGGAAGAGATTATGGCTAATATTCCGGGAGTTCGAGCAAGAGCAGGAATCGCAAGTCTTGCAGGGGGCAGCATTGAACCGATTCAGTTTATAGTACAGGGAACTGATTATGAGCAGGTACAGGAGACAGCAAATTCTGTTTTAAATATCGTGCGCCACACACCCGGTACTACCGATGCAAAATTTTCTATGGACGACCCTCGTCAGGAAGTACAGATAAAATTAGACCGCGAAAAAATGGCTGCTTTAGGTTTGTCGGTAAGTGATGTGGGAGGCACTTTAAGAACTTCTTTAAACGGAAATAATAACTCCAAATACAGAGACGGCAACTACGAATATGATATTCGCATCGGCATTGATAATTTCGACCGTATGAACTCGGAAGATGTCGCCAAACTTACTTTTATGAATAAAAAAGGCGAATTAATTGAGTTGAAACAATTTGCCGATATTTCTTATGGATTGGGAGCATCTGCTTTGGAACGTACCAACCGTATTTCATCAATTACCGTTAAATCAAACGTAGTGGGACGACCTTCCGGAACAGTGGGTTCTGAAATTCAAAACGCGCTTATAGATGAAATTCCCGATGGCGTTACAGTTAAAGCCGGCGGAATATTGGAACGTCAAGGTTCTGCTTTCGGCAGTTTGGGATTTGCTTTTTTAGCCGCTATTGTACTTATTTATCTCATTATGGTGGTGCTGTACAACTCGCTGTTAGACCCTGTAATTGTGCTGTTCTCCATTCCGCTATCGTTTATCGGCGCGTTCCTCGCCTTAGCATTAACAATGAATACGCTTAATATTTTCTCAATTATCGGATTAATTGTTTTGGTAGGATTGGTTGCCAAAAATGCTATTTTACTGGTTGATTTCACCAACCATATTCGCAAAGAGCAGGGACTGAGTATTTTTAACGCTTTGATAGAAGCCGGAAAAGAACGCTTGCGCCCTATATTAATGACCACGTTTGCTATGATTTTCGGAATGTTGCCCATCGCCTTAGCAACAGGAAACGGCGCCGAAATCAAAAACGGAATGGCTTGGGTAATCATCGGCGGATTGGCAAGTTCCATGATTTTGACCTTGATAGTGGTTCCTGTGGTTTATTATATTTTCCATAGAATATCAGATAAAATCAAGATTCATAAGTGGGGAAAATTGAGGGGGAGAGTAGAGGAAAGAATGATGCTTGAAACGAATAATGAAAATTTGTAGTTTCTCAGAAAAAAATTAGGCAATCATATACCACTTTACAGAAACAAATCCATTCTACCAAAAAGGGTTTGAGAAAATTTGTAAGGTGGCGTTGAGTACACCTAAACCAAAGAAGAAAAATGTTAAATAGCTATGATATTTATTTTCCGTTTTTATTATTTGGTGATTTTCTCATTGAATATATCATAACTGCTAATCCTGTAAGTCCAAATATTGAGCCTTCAAGTTTATAATTATTAACAATAAGAAAACAAGACAACCCTAATCCTGTAATTGCTACAAAGAAAACGAGAAGCATTGACATTAGATTATTAAAATGAAACCAACCAACATCTTTCTTTGCTAACATCATCTGATTTTTATTAAAATCAATTCTTGCATTTTGTTCAATAACACATCTTTCTTTCATCCAAGACATAATATCTGGGTCAAGTTCTTTAAGTTTTGAAAGTTCTTCTGCGGTTGGAAGCAAACTATCATCAACTAACATTTGTTCTGTTTGTGCGACAGTTGTTATATCACCTTTTTTACTGATTTGTTTCTGATGCTGCAATACTCCTTTCGCCATTATTTTGAATTTTTTAAGATGTTTTTATATACCACAACCGATTTTCCAAAATCTAATACAATGGCTCTTTTTTGGTCTGATACTGTAATATAATGTATGTTTCTAACAAATTCATTATTTGAACGTTTTGGTGAAAACGTTCTACCATCTTTAATGTTTTGCATTATTTGGTGCATGGGAAATTTATTTAGTATTTTAACGCCACAAAAATAATAATATTTTCTAAAAGATAAAAATTCCATTTTCGCGGCGTTACGTTCGGTTACGTTTGCTATTGCTTTGTGTACGGAAAATCAGCAAAATTTTAACTCACAGGCATAAGCACTCTGCGCGGAAACGCGAACTTTCTTATTTGAGTTTAGGTGTTTGCTGATACCTCCGTACAGGTAGGAAAGTCTGCTATCCTACCAAGCGATATTAAACTTATCATTTAACGCGCTTTTTAATCAAAAATTTTAACCAAAACGAAGGGCGTGATGCTATAACTGCGCAAAAAAACGTATGAAAAAATTACTATTTATGCTAACCGTAGCAATTTGACTGCCAAAAAGAAAAAGAACCCGAACCGGTCTATAATGATGATTTGGGTAGAACTGAATGGAAGTGGATAAGAGAAGGTGTCAGCACCTATGAAATTACACTTAAATTCATAAATAACAAGAATGTAAATGCGACAAAGAACTTTTTTGGTAATCGGAACTTTCCCTTACTATTATACATATCGCGACAAAAATAAAAATGGAATAATCAAAAAATTTGACAACGATGGCAATGACTCTATTTTACCATATCAGGCAACGTCCTTATTATTGGAGACCGAAGATATGATAAAAAATAGGAATGAGAATGAAAGGGTGTCGAATCAGACACCTTTTTTGTTTTCTGTAAACTTGTATATGATTACCAAAAATTATTATCTTTGCCGATATTTTAAAATATCAATTTATTACAAAAAATGGAATTTCTAATTATTAAATCAGACCGATTAGTGCAAGATACAAATATCAGTTTTATTCGATATTTGTACAGCAATATTGAATGGAGCAACCGCTTAATCGCCATTGTTGGAGCAAAAGGCACAGGTAAAACAACACTTTTGTTGCAATATATAAAACAAAATTTTGTCGAAAAATCAAAAGCATTGTATGTCAGTTTGGATGATATTTGGTTTTCTACCCATACCCTGTCTGAGCTCGCCGAACAGTTTTATCTGCTTGGCGGCACACATTTGTTTTTAGACGAAGTGCATAAGTATAAAAACTGGGACATAGAAATAAAAAACATTTACGACTCCTATCGTTCTCTGAATATAGTATTTACAGGCTCTTCAATGTTGGAAATTTTTGAAGCGTCTGTCGATTTCTCAAGACGTGCCATGGTTTATGAACTTCGCGGCTTATCGTTTCGAGAATTTTTGCTATACGAGAATAATCTTTCATTCAAATCTTATTCTTTGCAAGAAATTATTGATAATCATAGAAATATAGTATTTGAAGTTATAGATAAAATTAAAATTATTCCCGCGTTTAAATCCTATTTAGAACACGGTTATTACCCTTATTATAAGGAAAGTTTATCAACCTATCCATTCAGAATAGAACAAGCAATTAACAAAACGCTGCAAGAGGATATTCCTGCAATTGAGGATATTGAGTATGCCACTATTTTGAAAATAAAAAAGATGTTGGGTATTATCTGCGAATTAGTACCATTTACGCCCAATGTTTCGCAATTGAGCAGTTCGATAGAGATTAGCCGTAACGCTTTGGTAAAATATCTGTATTTATTGGATAGAGCAGGTATATTAATGTGTATAAGCGAGCCAACACCTTCATTAGAGACACTGTCGAAACCGCAAAAAATTTATTTAGACAATACTAATATTATCAATTCATTGTCATTTGAAAATAAAAATATTGGCAACGAACGGGAAACTTTTTTTGCCAATCAGTTGCGAGCAAAACACAAAGTAAGTACTTCAAAAAACGGCGATTTTACCATTGACGAAAAGATCATTTTTGAAGTCGGGGGAAAAAACAAAGGCGACTCACAAATTAAAGGTATTGAAAACGCATATATTGCCGCCGATAATATAGAAAATGGTTTGGCAAACAAAATACCACTTTGGCTATTTGGTTTTTTGTATTAAAAAGAAAAAAACAGATATGAATAAATTTACCACTTTTTTGCAAAAAAATATTATAGAAATGAAAAAAATAATACTTATCATAATAGTTTCATTATTATCAATACATTTTTTAAATGCGTCTTGTATTGATGATCGTAAAATTTGGTCGGAAAGAATTTTTACAGGAGATTATTATTCTGCTATTTTCACTTGTAAAGTGTTAGAATTTTCCTCAGAAAATCAGGTAAAAAGCACAGCCGGAATTCTTGGTTTAAGAGCCGTTGTACAAGTAGAAAAAGTGTTTTTTGGAAAAGTAGATACTATTGTAAATCTTGATGCAGGTTTTTCCATGAAAGTGGGGAGAACTTATTTAATTTATGGTCGTGGGTATAGAAATAATTTTTCTTTTGATGGTTATTGCACGGTTCATTCTATGGAAGTTCCAGATATTAAAGATGGAGGTAGAATTAGTGAATTAGAAATTCTAACAGATCTATCAAATATAATAAATAACAAACAAACATGCAGTTATACGATGTTAAATTTAAATAATAAAAAATTTGCCGAAGGATCTTATAAAAACGGCAAACCGGCAGGAATTTGGAAACATTATTTATGGAATGGTAATATTAAGGCTGAATATAATTTTGAAGAAAATTCAGAAATTCAATATTATGATAACGGATTAAAAAATCACAAATTGTTAAAGTCTGAAACAGAAGAGATATTTTACAAATACTCAACAATAGATAATGATTTTTTAACTTTTAAATACATACTAAAAAATACTGACTATGGACATTTAATAACTTGGTTTTTTTATTACGACAATGGAAACTTAGAAAAACAATATACTACAAAATCCTTAGGAGGTAGGTATGGGTATGGTGGTACCGAACATGATGGATATTATATGGACTATCAAGAGTTTTATGAAAATGGTAAAATAAAAGCAAAAGGAAATCTATTTAACAATGATAGTGTTGGAACTTGGTATTTTTACAATGAAGAAGGGAGGAACACAGGTAAAAAAGTATATGAAGATGTAGATTCAGACAAGTTATTAGCAATAGAAAAAGAACAAATAGAAAAAAATAAACCGTATAAATTAGAAAAATCGTCTATGTATGGTAAAATAACCGATAAAAATACAGGAAAAGGTATAGGAGGAGTAAATCTCTCTCTCTTCAGAGATGGAAATTTGTATACTACAGCATTTGCTCAAACTTGGGATGATGGATCATATTATATGGAAAATATTCCTATTGGTAAATACGAAATTAGAGTGGAAGATTTTGGTAGTTCTGGTTATTTTGGTACAGCAAAAAGAGGTAAGAATTATGGTACAGCAAAAAAAGAAATAGAAATAAAAAAAGATGAAGAATTAGAATTTAACCTTCAACTTGAGGCTACAAATAACTAGTGATACTATTATCTCGTAAAACGCTAATGGTAATTACAACTATCATAATATAGAAATTATGCAAATTCGAACTAACATTTCTGGCAAAATATACCATTACAAATGGAATAATTATTTCGATAGTAATGGAATAATTATTTCGATAGTAATGGAATTTTTGTTTTTTTACGAAAAATAAAAATATGATTTTTGCCCACAGTTTTACTTATAAGAAAAACAAACGAATAATAAAACAATAAACAACATGAAAAACTCATTAGTAAACAAAGAGTATTTACTTGAACATTTGCTCGTCTTTCAAAATGCAAAAAATATTAAAATATGATACAACATAAACAATCCAATCTAACCCTAAACCACAAATCAGCACTAAAATTATCGCTGATTATCAGTTTGTTGTTTGTGTTTTTTATGTTTATCGGATTTATTTTCGGCGGAAAAGAGGTTCATTTACACAAAGTATCTATTATTAATGTTATTATACAATACGTTTCCAATCTTCTTGTTTTATTTTTATTGTATGAATTTTGTTTTTGGGTATTTCGTAAAAAATGGGGACATCATAAAAGACTTTTTTTAGCTTTATTAGGCACTATTGGCGTGGCAATAGTGTTAAGTCCTGTTTTTTCAGAAATAACGCATCTATTTTCTCCATCGTTGGAAAATGATTTGCATAACCGGATTATTGTCATAGGGTTAATAAAAAATTTAGTATTGTCGTTTGTTGTGTATTTATCTACATTATCTTTTGTGGTGGTCATTCATAATCAGCAAACACTGCTCGAAAACCAGCGCTTGCTTGCCGAAAATATCCGAAGCCGCTACGAAGCCCTTAAAAATCAACTGAATCCTCATTTTTTGTTTAATTCGCTCAATACACTTGATGGACTTATTGGTTTTGATGATGAAAAAGCCCACGATTATTTGCAAAATTTATCTTCAATATTTCGCTATACAATTCAGAATAAAGAAATTACGACATTAAAAGAAGAGTTGTGTTTTGTAGAATCATACGCCAACTTAATGAAAATACGCTATGGCGATAATTTTAAAATACAATATGCTATTGATGAAAAATACAACAATTTTAACATTATGCCGATTAGTTTACAATTGCTGATAGAAAATGCTATAAAACACAATGTTATCAATGATAAAACCCCTTTAACGATATACATTGAAACAACCCAAAACAACACCATTAAGGTAAGCAATACCATTCAACCCAAAATCAATACAGAAGCAGGCGAGGGAGTTGGTTTGGCAAATCTTGTTGAACGTTATCGTTTGTTGTTCAATATGGAAGTTACAATTACCCAAAATGATGTTTTTGCAGTAGAAATTCCGTTAATCAATAAAATATGAAAGCTGTAATTGTTGAAGATGAAATAATAGCTGCACAAAATTTACAACGTTTAATTGTGCAGATAAATAACGATATTGAAATTCTCGCTGTTTTGCAAAGCATAGAAGAAAGCGTGGAATGGTTTTCGGAAAATCCGCACCCCGATTTAGTGTTTATGGACATTCATTTGTCGGATGGTTCGTCATTTTCCATTTTTGAAAAAGTGAAAATTCAAGCCCCGATCATTTTTACTACCGCTTACGATGAATACGCTCTCAAAGCATTTGAAGTTAACAGTATAGATTATTTGCTGAAACCCATTAATATCAAAGATTTGGAACGGGCGATAGAAAAATTCAGTCATTACAACAAAACAAACAGCAATAATGAAGAGGTGATTTCCAATATGTTAGCCATATTTCAAAAAGAGAAAAAGGTTTACAAATCCAATTTTCTCATTGCGCATAGAGACAAATTTATTCCATTATCTATCAATGATATTGCCTATATTTATTCGGAAAATAAGATTGCCAAAATCGTTACTTTCGACCATCGCATTTTTTATGAAAACGACTCATTAGACAAAATGCAACAGCAATTAGACCCGCAAAAATTTTTCAGAGCAAACCGTCAATTTATTATTTCACACAAGGCAATTAAAGATATTACAATGTGGTTTGACAGCAAATTATCAGTGAATCTGTCGGTTGAGATTCCCGAAAAAATCATTGTCAGCCGAATACGAGCCGGCGAGTTTAAGGATTGGTATAGCGGGAAATAAATTCCCCTATTTTCTCTAATTTGTCAATATCCTTGATTGTTGTTGCGAAAATGTTGAAACATAAATTTTTAAATTGATTTTTTATACGACAAAAGTATATTTCTTGTAAAACAGGTAATTCTCATTAAAATTATACATTTGCAGCACAATTTCTAAAACATAACAAAATGCCCGTAATAAGCAGTAAAGAGTTCGCAATCAACCAAAAAAAATATTTCGACATGGCAATGAATACTGACGTCTTTATTGCACAATATTTATAATTCATAAAATCAAAACTAAATGGATTTTAAACAACAAATTCTCCAAGGCATCCCCGCCGAATTGCCGATGTCAAAACCATACGACACTACGGTTAGTCACGCGCCGAAACGCAAAAACATTTTAACCCAAGAAGAAAAAAAATTGGCATTACACAATGCGTTGCGCTATTTTAAACCCGAATGGCACGCCGTTTTAGCGCCTGAATTTGCCAAAGAATTAAAGGATTACGGCAGAATTTATATGTACCGTTTTCGCCCAGATTATAAAATGTACGCGCGCCCCATTGAAGAATATCCGGCGCAAAGCCAACAAGCCGCCGCTATTATGTTGATGATTCAGAACAATTTGGATTACGCAGTAGCGCAACATCCGCACGAGTTGATTACTTACGGCGGAAACGGCGCAGTATTTCAAAACTGGGCGCAATACTTGCTCACCATGCAATATTTGGCAACCATGACCGAAGAACAAACTTTAGTGCTCTACTCAGGACACCCGCTCGGCTTGTTCCCCTCGCACAAAGAAGCGCCACGCGTAGTGGTTACCAACGGAATGGTGATTCCAAACTACTCAAAACCTGATGATTGGGAACGTTTTAACGCGCTGGGCGTATCGCAATACGGACAAATGACTGCCGGTTCTTACATGTATATCGGTCCGCAGGGCATTGTGCATGGCACTACAATTACGGTGTTAAACGCCAGCAGAATGCTGAAGGGTGAAACTGCCGGCAAGTTGTTCATTACAGCAGGTTTAGGCGGCATGTCGGGCGCGCAACCCAAAGCCGGAAATATTGCCGGCGTGGTCTCCATCACCGCTGAGGTGAACCCCGCCGCTACACACAAACGCCATCAACAAGGCTGGGTGGACGAAGTGCATAGCAATCTGGATGAGTTGTTTAAGAAAGCAACTGAAGCGCAAATGCAAAAAATAGCGCGTTCGTTTGCCTACGACGGAAATATTGTGGATTTATGGGAATATTGCGTTAGCCACAACATTCGCGTGGATTTAGGCTCCGACCAAACGTCGCTGCACAACCCTTGGGCAGGTGGTTATTACCCTGTGGGCTACTCGTTTGAAGAGTCGAACAGAATGATGGCGGAAACGCCGGAAAAATTCCACGCTGCTGTGCAGGAATCGCTGCGCCGCCATGTGGCTGCCGTAAATCAACTGGCAACCAAAGGGATGTACTTTTTCGACTATGGCAATGCGTTTTTGTTAGAATCAAGTCGCGCGGGTGCCGACATTCTAAAACCGGATGGTACTTTTAAATATCCCTCTTATGTTCAGGATATTATGGGACCGATGTGTTTCGACTACGGCTTCGGACCCTTTCGCTGGGTGTGCACCTCAGGAAATCCGGAAGATTTGGATGCTACCGACAGAATTGCAATGGAAGTATTGCAAAAAATGAGCGAAAGTTCCCCGCAAGAGATTAGCCAACAGATGCGCGATAACATTACATGGATAAAAGGTGCGAAAGAGAACAGGTTAGTGGTAGGTTCGCAAGCCCGCATCCTGTATGCCGATGCGGAGGGGCGCATTAAGATTGCCGCCGCTTTCAACCAAGCCATTAAGGAGGGACAAATCAGCGCACCCATTGTGCTGGGGCGCGACCACCACGACGTGTCCGGCACAGACTCCCCGTTCAGGGAAACCTCCAATATTTACGACGGTTCTTCTTTTACCGCCGACATGGCAATTCACAATGTGATTGGCGATTCGTTTCGCGGCGCCACGTGGGTCTCTATCCACAACGGCGGCGGTGTGGGCTGGGGCGAAGTGATTAACGGCGGCTTC
>JGI24695J34938_10003464_pt1 | contig 11008 bp, 6 predicted proteins | sample TergutCo191P3_FD_34938 | JGI IMG/M metagenome (IMG submission 34938) | reverse complement strand
AACTACAAAAGCATTTTCCGCTCAGCTTGTTTTATTATATATGCTTGCAATCCGTTTTGCTCATGTGCTTGGAAAAATTTCTGCGCAGAAAGAACAGGAATATTTTACGGAAATTGAATCTTTGCCTGATAAGGTTTCCCTGCTGCTCGAAAAAATCGGCTCAATACAAATGTACGCTTCAACCTGTGTCGGATATAAAAGTATTTTTTTTATCGGCAGAAATATTGATTACGCAATTTCACTGGAAGGGTCATTAAAATTAAAAGAAATATCTTATATTCACTCGGAAGCTTATGCGGGCGGAGAGCTGAAACACGGCACGATTTCGCTTGTGGAAGAAAATACACTGGTTGTCGCGCTCTCCAATTGCGCGTTTTTGCACGGAAAAATAATGAGCAATGCGCAGCAGGTTATAAGCCGGGGCGCAAAAGTTTTGCTTATCGGGAATTGCCCGGAAACTGACAAGGACAGCGAAAAAATATATCANATTGCGCTGCCCGATATTAATGAATTGTTTTCGCCGTCTTTGTCGGTGATAGTTTTGCAGTTATTCAGTTATTATGTAGCAGCTAACAAAGGTTTNGATATTGATAAACCGCGTAACCTTGCCAAAAGCGTTACAGTAGAATAATTTGGAGGNNNTATGAAAGAGGTATTGGAATTTGTAAAAGAAAACGATGTAAAATTCATACGGCTTAATTTTTGCGATATATTCGGTTTTCAAAAAAACATTTCGATTATGGCTGATGAGCTTGAGTCTGCCTTTGTAAACGGAATTTCTTTTGACGCGCATGTAATCCGCGGGTTCAGAGATGTAACAGAATCGGATTTATTTTTATTCCCTGAACCTTCGACGCTGGCATTTCTTCCCTGGCGTCCCGGTCCCGGAAGAGTTATTCGTTTTTACTGCGATATTAAAACGCCTGATGGCATGCCCTTTGAACACGACACAAGGTCTGTGTTAAAGAAAGTAACAGAACGCGCGAAAAATATGGGTTATTCCTGCAAGGTTGGAGCAGAATGCGAGTTTTATCTTTTCCATCAGAATGAAATAAACAAGTTGTCGCTTGATACTTTAGACAAAGGCACTTACATGGATATCGCTCCGATAGATAGGGGAGAAGATATTCGCAGAGAAATATGCCTGACGCTTCAGGAAATGGGAATAAAACCTGAATGTTCTCATCATGAGCAGGGGCCGGGTCAGAACGAAATTGATTTTAAATTTGACGATGCAGTAATAAGCGCGGACAATTTACAGTCTTTTAAAATAGTTGTTAATACAATTGCTTCACGTAACGGTTTAACAGCTTCGTTTATGCCGCGCCCGCTTGCCGGAGCTCCCGGTAACGGATTGCATATTAATCTTTCTCTGTTTAAGGACGGCAATAATATTTTTAAAAATGTTAAGGATGGTCATTCAAAAGAAGCTGAAAGTTTTATAGCGGGTGTATTGGACAAAACTCCCGAGATTACACTGTTTTTAAATCCGCTTTCAGATTCTTACGAACGTCTTGGAAAATTTGAAGCGCCGAAGTTTGCGTCATGGTCTCATCAAAATAGATCGCAGCTCATACGCATCCCTGCTGCAACAGGCGAAAAAGTCAGAATGGAACTGCGTTCTCCGGATCCTGCGATAAATCCTTATCTTGCCTTCGCTTTAATAATTTCCGCAGGGCTGGACGGAATAGAAAAGAATATGCCTTTGCCTCCGGCATTTGACGGAGATCTTTACGCGGGAGATAACGATAAAACAAAAAATCTTGCTCGTCTTCCCGATACGTTAAGAAAAGCTGTTGAGCTTGCCGAGAACAGCGAGTTGGCAAAAAGAGTGCTGGGAGAGCCGCTTTATAATAAATATATAAGCTTAAAAAAAGAAGAGGCGTGCGAGTTTTCCAAAGCGGAAGAAGAAAGACGGCTTTACGAAAAAAGTATTCAAAATGTATTAAACAGGATTTAAAAGGCGGTAGTTAATGGAGAGCTCTCTTGCCGGAAGCGCGCTTATAGCTTCGAATTCAAAAATAAAAAATCCGAATGAAAATTTGCGGATTATTTTTGATATTCTAAACGCGGCGTCCATTAACAATATAAGTATTGTTTCCACGGCAGGAGAAGCGCGGAGAATGCTTTTAGAAAGGGATTTTGACCTTATAATTATCGATGCGCCGCTCCCTGATGAATCCGGCGAAGATTTAGCCCGCTTTATAAGCGCCAAAGACTTGCCGCAGGTGATTCTTGCAGTTAACAGCGAGCATTTTAACGAGGTAAGTTCTGTATGCCAGGCTGACGGCGTTCTTTCAATTTCTAAACCAATAGAAAAAAATATTCTTTGGTCTGCGCTTTCGCTTGCAAAATCTGTAAACAGCAAGTTAAAGAAAATCCAGAGTGAAAATACAAAGCTAAAACAAAAAATAGAAGATATACGAATAATTGACAGGGCAAAGTGCATGTTAATTTCNTATTTAAGCTTAACGGAGCAGGANTCTCACCGGTTTATTGAGAAACAGGCAATGGATTTGCGTTCAACTAAAAGAGCAATAGCAGAGGAGATATTAAAAACTTATGCAAACTGAAAAACTCAGAGAAGAATGCGCCGTATTCGGTATCAGCTTAAAAAGCGAAGAAGCTGTAGGTATTACTTANAATGCCTTGCTTTCATTGCAGCATCGCGGTCAGGAGGGAGCTGGCATTGCAGTTGCGAATAACCGCAGTATTGCATGTTTAAAGGATGAAGGTCTTGTAAATGAAGTATTTTCAGGAGACAGCCTTGCGAATCTTCCTAAAGGAAAGGTTGCCGTAGGTCATACGCGTTATTCAACAACGGGGCAATCGTGCAGGGAAAACGCAGGACCCTTTGTTACCGAATATCTGACAGGAAGAATTGCAACAGCTCATAACGGCAATATAATTAACGCAAAGGAAATACGAAACGAGCTTATTAACCTGGGTTTAAACTTTAATGCAACAAGCGACAGCGAGGTTGTCTCTTCGTTAATCGCGTATTGCATNAATATGGAACACAGTTCTGTAAAGGGCGTTGTTCACGGCGCNGGTTTACTGCGCGGAGCATTCTCGCTCATTATTGTAACAAGCAAAAATAAATTAATAGCAGTGCGCGACCCGAATGGTTTTCGTCCGCTTTGCATAGGAAAAAACAATACAGGATGCGCTGTCGCTTCGGAATCATGCGCGCTTGAGACATGCGGTTTTGAGTTTCTTCGTGATGTAAAACCCGGAGAAGTTGTTTTAATGGAAAACGGAGAAATAACTCAAACATTATTTATAGGGCAGACAGAATCGGAAAATAAATTTGCATCAGGCGGCGGAGAGGTAAAATGCGGAGGGCTTTGTATTTTTGAGTATGTCTATTTTGCGCGCCCCGATTCTGTGATTGACGGTTTAAGCGTGTATGAAGCGCGTTATAACATGGGTCTTGCGCTTGCCCGCGAATACCCCGTTGAAGCTGACGCTGTCTGCGGCGTTCCTGATTCGGGGCTCGATGCAGCTTACGGCTACAGCGCAGGAAGCGGACTTCCGCTCATTACAGGTTTTGTAAAAAACAGGTACATAGGACGCAGTTTTATTTATCCTACGCAGAGCAAACGCGACAGCGCGGTAAGGTTAAAGCTCAATCCGTTAGCTGCAAATGTCAAGGGAAAGAGAATAGTGCTGGTTGATGATTCTATCGTGCGCGGAACAACAAGCGAAAAAATCGTTAAAACCCTGAAAAATACGGGCGCGAAGGAAGTGCATATGCGCATTTCCTCTCCGCCTTTCCGGCATACCTGTCATTACGGAACCGATATCGACAGCGAAGAAAATTTAATCGCTAACAGTATGAATCTTGATGAAATATGCCGGAAAATAGGCGCGGACAGTTTGGGTTATATCAGCATAGAAGGGCTTAAAGAAGCATGTAAAAATTGCACNCTTTCTTTTTGCACCGCATGTTTTACCGGAAATATGGAAGAAAAATTTGAAAGAAAGAATGTTTTTGAATAAATTGCTTGGCTAGACTAAATTTTGTGAATTCTTCATAATATAGGTATTGAGGGGTTCATGAGCGATAAGGCATACCTAATTTTAGAAAACGGCAGGGTTTTTGAGGGTAATTTCTTCGGCGCAAAAGGCGAAGTAATAGGGGAGATTGTCTTTACAACCGGTATGACCGGCTATCTGGAAACGCTGACAGACCCCAGTTACTGCGGTCAAATTGTAATGCAGACTTTTCCGTTAATAGGCAACTACGGTCTAATCCCTGAAGATTTTGAAAGCGCTTCTGTCGGCGCAAAAGCATACATTGTTAAATATCCTTGCAAAACTCCTTCCAATTTCAGAAGCCAAAATGAACTCGGCGCTTTTCTGGAAGAGAAGGGTATAATAGGTATCTGCGGTATCGATACAAGAGCGCTTACAAAATTAATCCGCGAAAACGGAGTAATGAACGGAAAGATAACTGATGCAGAACCTGCAAAAACTGATATAAAAGAAATAAAAAAATATTATGTGCATAATCCGATTGCCGCAGTTTCATCGCGTATATCTCAAAAATTTCTTCCTGAAAATTCGCAGGTTTCAGACAAGGCAGCTAAACGCATTGCCCTGATGGACTTCGGAGCAAAGCGCGGTATTGCGGCAGCTCTTGTAAAAAGAGGCTGCGAAGTTTGGACATTTCCTCATGATACGCAAGCCGAAGATATTTTAAAAATAAAGCCGGACGGCATAATGCTGAGTAACGGTCCGGGTGATCCTTCAGATCACGGCAATAAAATGATTCTTGATACTCTTGATGTTCTTATAAAAAGCGGCATACCGATTTTTGGAATTTGCATGGGGCATCAGCTTTTGGCTCTCGCAAACGGATTTAAAACAAGAAAATTAAAATTCGGGCATCGCGGAGCAAATCAGCCGGTTAAAGATATGCAGACAGGACGCATATATATTACAAGCCAGAATCACGGCTATGAAGTTTTCGCGGAAGGTTCAGAGCAAAATAATTATTCTTTTATTAATGTAAATGACGGCAGCTGCGAAGGACTCGATTATGGAAATTCGTTCTCTGTGCAGTTTCATCCCGAAGCATGCGGCGGACCTTTGGACACAGGTTTTTTATTTGACAGATTCATGGAGAAAATAAATAATGCCGCTAAATAAAGATATAAAAAAGGTTTTAGTAATCGGCTCAGGTCCCATTGTAATAGGGCAGGCAGCTGAATTTGATTATGCCGGAACTCAAGCGTGCCGCGTGCTTCGCGAAGATAAAATTGAAATAGTGCTTGTTAATTCAAATCCTGCGACAATAATGACAGATAACAACATCGCGGATAAAATTTATATAGAGCCTCTTACCCTTACAACCGTAAAACGCATTATAGAAAAAGAAAGACCGGACAGTATTTTGTCAGGTCTTGGCGGACAGACAGGTCTTACCTTGTGCATGCAGCTTGCGCGTGACGGCTTCCTTGCAAAATACAACGTGCGCCTTCTCGGCTCATCACCTGAAACTATTGACAAAGCGGAAGACAGAAAAATATTCAAAGAAACAATGCAAAGCATAGGACAGCCCTGCGTCCCCTCGGTGATTGCAACGGATGTTGAGACCGGCGTTAAGTTTGCAAATGAAATAGGCTATCCTGTGATTGTCCGCCCTGCCTTTACGCTGGGAGGATCAGGCGGAGGCAGCGCGGCGGACGAAAAACAACTGCGCGAAATATCAGCTAACGGTCTTGCTCTTTCTCCGATTACGCAGGTATTGATAGAAAAATCAATCGCAGGCTGGAAAGAAATTGAATTTGAAGTAATGCGCGACCGCGCAGGAAATGTAATTACAATCTGTTCCATGGAAAACTTTGATCCTGTAGGCATACACACAGGCGACAGTATTGTAATAGCTCCCTGCGTAACTCTTGCAGACAAAGAATACCAGATGCTGCGCACAGCGTCTCTTGATATAATCAAAGCTCTCGGCGTCGAAGGCGGCTGCAATGTACAGCTTGCTCTTGAGCCTAACAGTTTTGAGTATGCGGTAATCGAAGTAAATCCGCGCGTTTCGCGGTCTTCCGCGCTTGCGAGCAAGGCTACAGGTTATCCAATCGCGAAAGTTGCGACAAAAATAGCAATCGGATATACCCTCGATGAAATTAAAAACGCAGTTACCGGCACTACTTATGCCGCCTTTGAACCTGCTCTTGATTATGTCGCGGTAAAATTTCCAAAGTGGCCCTTTGATAAATTTGTTTACGCTCACAAGGAACTTGGAACACAGATGAANGCTACAGGCGAAGTTATGGCAATCGCCGANACTTTTGAAGAAGCGCTTTTAAAAGCTGTGCGCGGCGCAGAAATCGGACTTACAAATTTACACATGCCGCGTCTTGCTGCAAAGAGCGATGCTGAAATTCATGAGATGCTTAAAACAGTTACAGACGAACGCCTCTTTGTTTTATACGAAGCAATTAAAAGNGGCATCAGCATTAATGAATTATATAATATTACCAAAGTTGATAAATGGTTTTTAAACTGCCTTCTTAATATTTATATCGACGAACCTGCGCGCTACTGTGCAGAGAATCATATTTATAAAATGGTAGACACATGCGCCGCCGAGTTTGAAGCAAAAACGCCTTATTTTTATTCCATTGAAAGAGGCGAAGAAAATGAAGCGCTTCCGTTTATAGAAAAAAGCACTAAAGAAAGAATCGTTGTTCTTGGTTCCGGTCCTATACGAATAGGGCAGGGTATCGAATTTGATTATGCCTGCGTTCATTGCGTGTGGACATTAAAAAGCATGGGTTACGAAGTAATTGTAATTAACAATAACCCGGAAACTGTGTCCACAGATTTTGATACCGCCGATAGATTATATTTTGAACCGCTTTTTATAAATGATGTAATGAGCATAATAAATATCGAAAAACCGATAGGCGTAATTGTCGCTTTCGGNGGCGGCACTGCAATTAAACTGACAAAAAAACTGCACGAAAGAGGCGTTAAAATAATCGGCACAAGCGCAGAAAGCATNGACATTTGCGAAGACAGGGAACGCTTTGATGCGCTTCTTGAAAAGCTGCAGGTTTTGCGTCCCAAAGGTTTCGGCGTAATGACAGAAGCGCAGGCGCTTGATGCNGCCGCTAAACTTGGTTTTCCTGTTTTAATGCGTCCTTCNTATGTTCTCGGCGGACAAAACATGATCATCGCGTTTTCAAATGAAGATATAAAAGAATATATGGAAATAATTCTGCGCCAGACGCAGGATAATCCGGTTTTAATTGATAAATATTTAAGCGGACGCGAAATAGAAGTAGACGCAATATGTGACGGAACGGATGTGCTTATTCCGGGCATAATGGAACATATTGAACGCACAGGCGTGCATTCAGGCGACAGTATCGCTGTTTATCCTGCGCTCAATATCTATGATGAATTAGCTGATAAGTTTTTTGAAGTAACAAAAAAAATATGTATGGCGCTGGATGTTAAAGGTCTTGTTAATATTCAATATGTGTTATACGAAAAAGAGATTTATGTTATTGAAGTTAATCCCCGCGCATCGCGCACAGTTCCGTATATCAGCAAAGTTACAGGCGTTCCGATGTGCGAGCTTGCCACAAAGGTAAGCACAGGCGAAAAATTATCTTCTCTTGGTTACAGTTCCGGTATTGCGAAAATTCCTCCGTATATTGCTGTTAAAGTTCCTGTTTTTTCGTTTGAGAAACTTGCAGGTCTTGATACGCATCTTGGACCTGAAATGAAATCAACAGGCGAAGTATTAGGGCTTGGTAAAAATCTTGAAGAAGCGCTTTACAAGGGGCTTATTGCCGCAGGCTACAAAATGAAAAAAACAGGCGGCGTTCTTATAACATTAAAAGACGGCGACAAGGGCGAAATTATCGGCATGGCGCAGAAATTTTCTAAACTGGGATTTTCTTTGCACGCGACGCGCGGTACTGCGCGCTTCCTTGAGAAAAAAGGTTTTGAAGTTGAACCTATCGATAAAATTTTTGAAAACCCGGATATTAACACCGAAACGCTTTTAGCAGGCGGAAAAATAAGTTACATTATTTCTACATCAGAAAAAGGCAGAGACCCCGCGCTCGATGATGTAAAATTGCGCAGAAAAGCGGTTGCTCTTGGAGTTCCATGCCTTACCTCCATTGATACAGCTAACGCGCTTGCAGATTCGCTGCTTTCCGATTACAGCGAGATAAATACAGAGTTGGTGGACATTAATAATTTAAGGGTAAACCGCGTTAAGCTGCCGTTTACAAAAATGCACGGCACCGGAAATGATTATATCTACATTAACTGTTTTGACATGGAAATTAATTCGCCCGAATCCCTTTCCGCTTTGTTATCTGACAGACATACAGGCATTGGCGGCGAAGGGCTTGTGCTGATTCTGTCGTCGGATACCGCTGACGCGAAAATGCGTATTTTTAATCTTGACGGCAGTGAAGGCGCGATGGCGGGTAACTCTATCCGCTGCGTGGCAAAATATTTATACGATAATGGCATTGTAAAAAAACGGGATATGCGCCTGGAAACCAGAAGCGGAATAAAAGAACTTACNGTATTTACACATAACGGAAAAGTATCNTCTGTAAGGGTTAATATGGGACGCGCAGAGTTGAATCCGGAAAAAATTCCTGTAAAACTTTCNGGCGAAAGCGTAATCGCAAGAAAAGTAAATATNGCGGGGAAGGAATATGAAATTACCTGTGTTTCTGTTGGAAATCCTCACGCTGTAGTTTTCTGCGAAGGNGTTGATAGAGTTGACTTAAGCGAAATAGGTCCCTTGTTTGAAAACAATCCCATGTTCCCGGACAGGGTAAATGTTGAGTTTGTCGAAATAATGGATGTTAAACATTTAAAGATTCGGGTTTGGGAACGTGGAAGCGGCGAAACGCAGGCCTGCGGAACCGGAGCCTGCGCCGCCGTAACAGCGGCTGTATTAAACGGACACTGTAAAAAAGGAAAGGACATTAAAGCACAGCTTCCCGGCGGCGAACTGATTGTAAACTACACCGATGAAACAGTCTATATGACAGGCGACTGCGTAACGGTATTCAGCGGTATTGTTGAGATTTAAAATGTTAAAAGGCTCCGGAAAAATATTCACAATAGCTATCCCGATTATAATTCAGCAATTGAGCCACCAAATGCAGGTTTGGGTCGACAGGGCAATGCTTGGGCATATCAATCCCGAATTTTTCTCCGCTGTGGGCAATTCGCTGGTTCCCTACTTCGCGATGAATTCTATTATATTGGCGATTGCTTCCGGAACAACAATTTTAATCGCTCAAAGCGTCGGTGCAAAAGATTTTAACCTAAGCCGAAGGTACGCGGAATGTTCATTTGTTGGAAATTCAATATTTCCTGTGTTTGCATTTTTATTTTTCTTTTTCGGCGCTCCGTCGCTTTTTAAATTAATGGGAGTTCAATCTCCGATTTTTGAATATGCGTGCAGTTATATTAAAACAACGTCATATACTTTGCTAATTATAGGAATTGCTGCAACGTGTTCATCGATACTGCAGGGTATTGGTTTTACAAAAATGATAATGGTTACTGGTGTTATTACAAATGTGTTAAATATATTTTTCGATTGGGTTTTAATTTACGGCAAGTTTGGCTTCCCTGCGATGCAAATTGAAGGCGCCGCTTTGGCAACTGTTATNTCAAATTTTTCTGCGCTGCCGTTTTTANTAATCTATGTAATAAAAAGAAAAAAGATGCCGTTTAAAATAAAGGTGCGNAATATTTTAAAATTCGATTTTAAACTGTATAAAAATGTGTTTAAAATGGGGATTCCNTCAGGCGGCGAATATGCATTATGGAGTTTGGGAAATCTTTTTATTGTTTCGTTCCTGAACAGAATAGATATAATGGCAGCCGGTATTTACACCCTTTTATTTTCCATTAAAGGGCTGGCAGTTATTTTATACGGCGGATTCGCTCACGCTGGTTTAACGCTTGCCGGGCAGAAAACAGGAGAGAACGAGCATAAGCAGGCAATTAATATTGTTTTTAAATGTTTAAGTTTCGCGTTAATTGTCTGCACGGTTGTTGCGGCAATTTTTTGTGTTTTCTCAAAAAATATTCTTGGTCTTTTTACATCCGATATATCGCTTGTNAATTTTGCCTCTCCGTTTTTAATATTTGTTACTTTAACGATGTTTCCGCAGGCGGTAAATATTGTTGTTGGATACGGAATTCGCGGCACAGGCGACACAAAGTGGATGTTTTATACCCAGGCATTAGGCACCGTTATGATTATTATACTTTGTTATATACTTATTTTTATCGCTAACCTTGGTCTTTGGGCAGTATTTATATCATTCCTTGCAGACGAGTCTATCCGCAGTATAATTAATACGCTGCGTTTCTGGAAGGGAAGAGAAGTGTTTATGTTAAAGCCCTTTGTTAATAAAAAATTGCAGGAAGAAAATTAAATAATTTTTCTTTCCGCTGCTATGCGGATTGCNCCCGCGAGATTTTCNGCNCCCAGCTTCATGTAAATATTATTAATCGACATTTTTACAGTGTTAATGCTTAAACCTCGGCTTTCTGCGATTTCAGAACGGGAAAGCCCCTGCGTAAGATCCATAAGTATTTCTTTTTCTCTTGGAGATATTACAGCCGCATCTGTAATTCCTTTGGCTTTTTTATATTCGGTAATTACATGAGAAAGGCGTTTTGCGTAAGACGCAGATTTACGGTTGATGTCTTCCAGCCATGATTTTGGTATTTTACAGGCTGAGTTTTTTAGCGCAAAAGTCGTTAAAGTGCGCATGTCCTTGCCCATTTCTATAAAGGGCATGATTATCCCGTTGGGATTCGCGTTGTTGTACGCTTCTTCAAAGGAAGCTGCCGCTTTTTCTTTGTCTTTCATCTTGTAATAAATGCATGCTTCCATCGCAAGCAGTTCAATTCTTCCGAAAAGGTATAGAACGTTTTTTTTCATTTCATGAATGTATGAAAGAAGGCGAGAGTAGTTCCGCGTTGCATA
>JGI24695J34938_10003463_pt1 | contig 11008 bp, 12 predicted proteins | sample TergutCo191P3_FD_34938 | JGI IMG/M metagenome (IMG submission 34938) | reverse complement strand
CCGAAGGATCAGCCAGAACATGGGTAAATGACGATGTTATCACCCCGTACCCAATATACCCGCCGGAGAGCGGGGAAGTAACAGGCGGGATAACCGGGGTTTCCTCTTTATTTGAGTTACATGATGAAAATGACAATAAAGAAAGGAATAGAAAAAACACCGCGCTGGATAATTGACCAAAACAGCTTTTCAACACTACTCTCATACTAATGAGAAATATAACTTTTTTTTTAATATTAGTCATCATTTTTTTCATGATAACAGTCAACAATTCAATATACTGTCAGGAAACTGCCTCTGATTATTCCTCTAAAGAAACAACAAGCGGAAGCTACGGATTTTCATTGGGAGCTTCCTTCGGTTCCTTATTGGGAGAGTCTTTGGAGCTTGTATACCCTGTAGATACAATGGGGGAGTTTCTAAGCGAGTTAACATGGGAAATGAAGCCTGTCTTCTACTTTGATCTTAACATTGAATTCAGCAGAAAAAATATTATGAGCGCTCCCGGTTTTTACGCGTCCGCGTCATTTAAAGCGGGCATACCAGGGCGCGCCGGAATTCTTGAAAACCGCGACTGGATGAGCGCGAAAAATGACAGCCTCACTCATTATTCTTCTCACACAAACACGCTCAAAGATTTTTTCTGGGCTGACGCTGTGATCGGCTTCTCCATACCGGTAAAGACGTGGTTTTATATCACGCCGTTTGTAAGCGGAAGCTGGATGCGCTTCTCTTTTTCGGGAAAGGACGGAAGCGGGTTGTACGCGAGATACTACGGCTGCGCGAAAGACTGCACGCCATTCGCTCACGCTCCCGGCTGTGCCGCTACTTCCAGTTCATTATACTACCCTATTAGTTATTACCCTTATAATTATAAATTCCAAGGTGAGGTAATCCGTTACAGGCAGGACTGGTTTCTCGCCGCCGCCGGGTTAAAAATCGGCACAACTGTTCTCTCTCCGTTTCTGCTGGAAATTTCATTTCACATAAGTCCGCTTACATACTGCGCCGCTGTTGATGAGCATATAGGAAGAGGCGTTACATTCAATGATTATACCGCGTGGGGATTGTTTATAGAGCCTGTGGCAAACGTTTCTTTTTTAACTGAGCGTATTGTATACTCGTTAAGCGTCTCTTACCGCTACATCGGGAATACAAAAGGCGAGACAGCTTATAAATATGAAAGCGGTGAATACTATAAATCCATGAATGAATCTGGAGCGGGATTATCACTTTTAAATTTAAGCTTTACCATAAAATATCGATTTTGAAATAAGCGTGAAAATTACGCGTTTCTTACAGGAAAACAACATTGCCAAAAATAAAATGTAATATAGCGACCGTGATTAGCCCGAACGCGACCGGTTTTCTGAAAACTAAAAGATTAGCGCCAACCTTGTCAAGCTGGTTCGATTTTACCGCGGAATTCTGACGGTAGATTCCAAAAACCAGAATAAGACCCGCGGTAATTCCGGCCGCGCCCGGCAGGAGATCTCCCAGAAAGAAAATCCCGTTCGCTATGGGCGATAGAAGTTTTAAAACTCCTATAACGGCGCATAAAATACCTAATACCAGATGAAATGTAGGGCTGTTAACCGGCAAGGATGGTCTATCAATACCATTGTCTTTTCCTAAAAACAAAACAATCCCAGCGAGGCTATTGCATAAAATGGACAAAAAATACAACTGAATCATATTTATAAAATATCGCGAAAATCCTTTGTAGTCAATATTCTTACAATGAATTTACCTTCATCTGTAAAGTGTCTTTATCGCTTTGAAGCACTATTAAAAGCTCAGGTGAATCATAAGGAACTGCGACGCGGTATACTTCCTCATAATTCATTGAGAAGAATATACGGTGGTAAAAAACAGGAAGCTGATCTCCCGCGTCCGCTGTTTGACCGGCAGGAGATACCGCGATATCAACAGCGCCTGTATATGAGTCAGTTATTCTTACGGTTTTTTTTATGACTACATATGTTGTGCCCTCATATATTGTCCCGGAAATTTCTATTTTATTGCCGTCAAGCATATAAGCGTTGTCCAAAAAACCAAGCGCGTTTAATATAAAGATAAGAGCGCATAATAAAATAATCATAAAAAAAAGAACGCGTCTTGGCTTATCCGCGACAAGAGATCCAAAGAGCCCGAAACGGCTTTTCTTTTTTTCCGCGTAAAGGTCTTTAACGCTTTGCGGCGCGTTCGCGAGACGCCTCTCCCTGTTGTAATGGAATGTAAGGTTTTCAGGATTTATTTTATTATTTTTGTCGGGATAACTGAGCTCATAATCCGCGTTCGGTCTTTTAACCGGCGCTGTTTCATCCATAATTCACCCCGCGCGGAAAGTTAAAATAGTTCTCCCATAAGCCTGTCTGTGCGCCACCAGACTATCTTGACATTATTATTATCGGCAAGCATCGCGCAGAGGATTCCGTCCAATGACAGAAAAAAATCATTATAGCGTAACTCGCTGTTGGAAAAATGAATGTTTCCCCTGCGCTGCTCATTCGTTTGAGTGTCGGTATATAAAAGAGATAACCCCTCATTTTCTCCGGGAAAATAAAGCAGCGCTTTGCCGTCCCGAGCGACACCAAGGAAAATGTAAAATATTTTGATGTCCGTTGGCCTTCCGTTTTCCGTTATCTCATAAAGAGGAACCTCAACCGAGTCAATATATGAGCCATCCTCAGCGTTTAAAATCCAGATGATCGAGTTTACAGGCTCATTGCCTGTCCTTGTATTTGTCGATTGATCATAGGTATCGCGGCTGTAATCCACCTTAATAAAAAGCCGCCTTGAGTCAGGCGAGGCGATTATATTGTCAACAGTGGAAAGCGCGTCAGGCCACTCAGGATGCGCTCTTGTCGCGCCGGATGGAATCTTAATATGATAGAGGAGCAGCCCCTGCGAATTATACCAGTATATTTCCCAGCCGCTGGAAATCCGGCAGATTACCGCGAGCTCATCCCGTATTGATGTTGACATTCCCACAATTCGCGGAAAGGGGCTTCCGCCAATTCCTTCCCTGCCAAGATAGTTCACGAAACGCCCGTTCTGATCAAAATGAAGAATTACGCCGTCAAGCAGCGCTCTTGTATCGGCATCGTAGCGCTGTTCATTATGCGGAAGCCTGTCCTCCGCGTAAATGTGTCTTCGTGAATCAACAGAAACCCATCCTGGCTCATCTAAGGGATAAGTATACGCCCACCTTGTAACCTGTTCTTCCTCTGTGATAGTCCTTAAAGAAATCGGAGGCGGATTGGTATGTTCGTTATAAATCATCAGCATTAAATCGCCGTATGAGTTGTAGCGGACAATTTTCCCGCTGCCTCCGTCCGCGATATATATAAGCCCGTCCCTCATCGTAAAACCGGTATTTCTGATTCCCCGATCCCCTTCCAGTTTATAAAGCGCGATTTGATCTTCTAACGGGCCTATCTCTAATGAAAAAAGATCCTCCCTCTCTATTGACCTGACTAAATCCTTCTCGCAGGAGATGGTAAAAACTAAAGCCGCGCAGAAGACGGTGAAAAAAATCGCCGACGCGGTAATATCAAGTTTATTTCTCATTATACTATAAAGTCGTATTTTTTTTATGATTTGTCAATTGAGGCAAAGGATTACGCCAAGAACATCCGCTACTAGCCACCGGCGCTAATCTCCTATTATACTATTCCCATGAATAAAGTAATTTTAAAAGCAGGTGAACTGGACGGATTTCTGACAGCGAACGATAAAGAGAACCTGAAATTACTGGATTCTCTTTTCACAAAAGCCCTTGATTTATTCCCAAAATTACAAGAAGGCGGTCATGGCGCTCAGGACAGCCTTATTTCGCTGTATAATGAAATGGGCAATAAAATGCAGGAGATATGCAATAAAGACCCCAGGCTGCATGTTTACTCATTCATATCTCCGGCGGAAGATCATTCAGAAGCCTCGCGCCTTATCGCGAAACTGCGTGATGTGAATACCGGCAGCGATGAATTTATCTATTACATTCAAAGAGCGTACGAGCTTCTTTTTAAGCTCGCCTGGGGAAGCTCCGGCTCTCAGAAAAATTATCTGATTGTTAAAACCCCTGTAACAAGCCCCGCGCGGAATTACGCCGTACATAAGATTACAAATGTTGATAAAGAAATCAACAATACGGTTATGTGCGTCATGCTTCGCGGAGCTCTGCTTCCGTCAATGATAATGAGCAAGGAAATAGAGGAATACTCATCGCATGGTTATGTAACGCCGTTCGCCCTGTTCAGGATTTACAGAAACGACTCTAAGCGCGAAAGCGATATGGAGTACATTTTGGATCTGTCAAAGTCGTATATCAATCTTGAGGAGCTTGACGGAAAGGATTTGATATTCGCGGATCCAATGAACGCGACAGGCGGAAGCCTTGTTACAGTAATCAAATATCTTTTAAGCGCCGGCGTAAAACCTCGCTCAATAATGTTCCTTAACGTTATCGCAGCGCTAAAAGGCGCTCTTCGCGTTGTAAGAGCGCTGGAAAACTGCGATGTTTACACCCTGTGGATGGACGGTGTGTTAAACGCCGACGCGTATATCATGCCGGGTCTCGGCGACGCGGGCGATCGCATCAACGGACGCGACAGCGAAGAAAATCCCAGAAACATAATACAGCTTTTAGCCGATTACGGCGCGGGGATCGCGAATCTTTACCGTTCGCAGTTTCGCGTAATTGAGAATACGGTATTGCGCAAGTAAGAAATTAAATGAGAATTATATCTGTTTTAATATTTTTTCTTTTTTCTTTAGTCTTTTCTTTCTTAATAAGCTGCGCGAGCATGGCGGCTTCGGCGGAAGAGTATTTTTCTATCGGCATGGCGTATTTTAATCTGGGAAAATTTGATGAGGCGGAAAGATGGCTCAACCGCGCGAGACAAGCCGACAGGACAATGGTCGCCTCAACATATAATCTGGGACGGCTCGCGTATGAGCTCAAACGCTATGAAGAAGCCGCGTCGCGTTTTGAGGATATTCTGAAAAGGGATCCGTATAACATTCTCGCTTTGGAAGCCGCGGCTTTTTCTAGAATCAGAACCGGAGATATGGAAACCGCGGACAGGCACTACTCAGCGCTTCTGAATCTTATACCTGAAAGCGCCGACAGCGGATATAATCACGCGCTGGTGTTGTACGCGATGGCGCGCTACAGCGAAGCGGAAGCTGCTTTAAAAAGATACCCCTACTCTCTTCTAGAAAACAATGAGGCAATGCTCCTTTACGCGCGCAGCCAGAAAGCCCAGCGCAAGATCGAGGCGATTGACAGTTACGCGTCTTTACTAAAAATAACGCCGGATCCAAAAGCCAGATACGAGTACGCGCAAACGCTTGAATACCACACGATTTACGCGAGAGCGGCAGAGGAATACAGAAAAGCGCACTCGGATACTCCAGCGGCTAACAAAGACCCGGATAGAAGCGAAATACGCTTCGCGCTCTCACGGGTTCTTTTAACCGCGGACAGCTCAGGAAACGAAGGGATCACAGAGCTGCAGAGCGCGGTCCATGAAGGATTCGATAATGTTGATTTAATCGAGGAATTGCTAAGCATAAACAATATCAGCGCGGAAAACAGCGCCAGTATTCGAAATATAATAAACAGCGTACTGCGCCCCGCGGAGCCTGAACAGGAACAAGACGCGGCCTCATAAAAACACCCTGACATGACTTGGGAAAAAAGGCTTTTTGTGTTATATTATCGTCATTCACATGGTTGTTTCAATGATGCAGATTATTTTCGAGATTCCCGACACGGCAAACATAAAAGAAAAAAGGCGGGTAATAAAATCTATTATACAGAAGACGCGGCAGCGCTTTCGCCTCAGCGCGGCTGAGGTTGATCTTCAGGATTCGCTTTCTTTTTGTCAGATAGGAGCCGCGCTAGTTTCCAATTCGCGCTCGCACGGCGAATCAGTTCTGCAAAAGGCGTTTAACATGATAGAAACAGAAAATCCAATCCGTATACAGGATATGAAGATTCACTCGGAGGAATTTTAATGCCAGAAAGCAAACAAAAGAAATCACGCGAAAGAAACTTTTGCCTGGTAATTCTGCCAGCGTTTATAATTTTATTGAATTCATGCATTGGCTTATCGCTTGATATTCAGATGAACCGGAATGGATCGGGAAGGCTGACAATGGAGTACAGGATTTCCAGCATGATAAGCGGTATCGGCGCTTTGGACACAAACGCGTCAATGCCCGCGATCCCTGTAGGAAGAAACGACTGGGAAAGAACTATAGAGAAACTTCCCGGCGTAAAACTAACGTCATACGCAAGCAGGGAGACAGAGCGGGACACTATTGTAAACGCGGTCTTTGATTTTCCTGACATTGAGAGCCTCGCCGCGCTGCTTGACTCAACAGGGGAAGCGGTAACTATAACCGCTGGCAGCCTTAACATGATTGTATTGAATAAGCCGGATTCGCGCTATGATGAAAATCTAATCTCTATTATGCGGACATTCTTTAATGATTACAATTTCTCGCTTAACTTCACCGCTCCTTCAAACTCGACCTTGACAGTGACAGACGGCGCCGGAAACGCGCCTTCACAAACAACTGTTACATCAGGGCGAAGAGTGTCGTTTACTATGAGTATTATGGATATTACCTCCCTTCCTGACGGGCTTGGGTTAAGGATAAACTGGTAGGCTATTGATTTACAGAAGCTGAAGCCCCAAAAAAACTCAGGTTATCCAAGCGTCTTTTTAAACTGAAAAATATCCCAGCCGTTTTTCAACGCGGTTCTCTTCAGAACGCGATCTGGGTTTACCGCGGCAGGATGCCCGCAATATTCCAAAAGAGGCAGATCGGTGTAAGAATCCGAATAAAAATAAACATCCCGCGCCATGATCCCGCGCTGATTAATCCACTCCGCCGCGGCCTGTCTTTTCTTTTGGCCGAATAAGCTGTCCCCGTTAAGGCGGCCGGTAGTAACGCCGTTCTTAAACTCGAGTCTGCTCGCGAGCGATCCTTTAACGCTAAAAAAATCTTCTAACGGCTTTATTATGAAATCAAATGAGGATGTGGCGAAAATCACCTCATGGCCTTTATTAATTAAACCGCTTATTAAAGCAGCGGCGTCCGAGAAAATATTAGGTTTTATTTTTTTCTCAAAACAGGAAAGGGAAATTCTGTTAACATCTTCCTCTTTTAAGCCGGAAAGTTTTTTTACGGTATTCTCAATAAAATCAGTATTTAGTAAAGATAATTTATATTTAACTAAATCAGCTAACAAACCGCTTACCTGCGAAAAGCGAATATATTTTTCCTTTAACGCGATCCGCAGAAAATACTCAGCGCTTGTCCTTCTTATTACAGTTCTGTCTACGTCAAATATATGAACACATGGTAAAGCGGCCGGCTTCATATAAAATCCAGATACCTACATTCGGCGCGGACGTTATGTGAATAAACGCCGCGCATTCCCTCCGGCAGCAGCTTCGCCATCTGACCCATCATTTCGGTTACGATCTCCTCGCGTTCTTCGCGGCTTGGTCTTCCTTCAAATCTGACACGGAACGGACGGCCCGCTTTAATTATAAACGGAGTGCGTTTTAGCTTGCGAATATTCTTCCAGACCTGCTCCCCGCCGTAATGAGCCACAGGCAGCACCGGTATATCCGCCTCAAGCGCGAGCTGAACAATTCCCGCCTTACCCTTAGCCAGTACGCCGTTCCCGCTGCGGGTTCCCTCAGGAGCGACACACACATAAGTGCCGTTATGAATTGTGTCGCGCACTTTTTTAAAGCTTCTGTGAAAAGCTCCTGCCCTGTCCAGAGGAACCGCCTTATAAGTATTGAATAAAAACGCGAAGACCGGGTTATTCCATGTCTCGGATTTAGCGAGGCCGGTTATATTAACTGGATATCCGAATGTAATCAGAATAATAACTTCCAGAAAATTAATATGGTTAAACATAACTATCATAGGTTTGTTTTCGCGCAGAGCCTTAAAATACTCATGCGAGTCCACCTTGCACAGGATATTCATTATTCCTTTTATTACAAGATTAACAGCCGCCTTTCTGAACCCCATGTCAGGCTCCGTCCGGGCAAACCAGCCTTAACGCGCCGGGAACACAGTTGATTTCCAGCTCCTTCCCTTCATAGCAGACAGTCTCGCCGTCACAGTGAGCCGCCATCCCTCCCTCAAGAGCTTTAAGGCGTATATTAAACGCTCTGCTCATTGAAACGCCGGCGCACTCCTTCTGCGTTCCTTTTTTATAATGGGAAAAAATATTCAGAAGCTGCGATCTTTTTTCCTGATGGCGCACATAACATACATCCAATAAGCCGTCGTCAAGAACAGCCTCCGGCCCCATGTAAAAACTTCCTCCCATCCGCCTGCCGTTTACAACAGAAATCAATATAGCCGCGAGCGTCACCTCATTACCATCATAATGAATTTTTATAACAGGAGATTTCTCAAAACGTATAAGGTTGATAATCGCGCCGATTGTATACGCCGCGCCGCTTTTAATTTTTAATTTCGCAGCCTCAAACCCGACTTTAGTATCAAAACCAATACCGACCCCGTTGATGAAGAAACGGCCGTCAGGAAAAAACCCGCCTTTAACAAAGCCGACATCAAGAGGTTTGGTATAACCGTTTAAAATGATTTTAAGGGCTTTCTCCGCTTCCTGCGGAATACCGGGTGTAGCTGAAAAATCATTGCCCCTTCCAATCGGGATAATCCCGAAAACCGGAGCGGCAGGGAATTCGCCCGCCGCGCGGGTCAAAAGACCGTTAATTACCTCATTACAGGTTCCGTCCCCGCCTGCCGCGATAGTTAAGTCGTTTTCATTTAATGAAAAACCGCAGGCAATCTCAATCCCGTCACCAGGCGATTTTGTGCAGTGAATTTCAAAGTCACGTCCGCTCTCTTTTAAAACTTTTTCGATTAAAGGCTTTTGCTTTATTGCCTTGCCCTTACCTGCTGTGGGGTTTAAAATAACCCGTATTTTGCCAAGCCGCACCATAGGAACATTATAACATTTTTTGTCAATTCGCGTAAGTAGGTTTAAGGTTTTTTAACCTGCTCAAGCTCTATGGCGCATACATTGCAAAAACCGTTCTCTATGGGCGAGTTAAAAAGCACGATGTTTCCCGCGCGGTTAAACGACGGATGGGGATGTTCCGCGCCTGTTTTCGGCTCGGCGAGAGAAGCGAGAACTTCTTCCTTTCCGGTTTGGGCGTTAATCAGCATAATCTGATTCTTCCATCCCATATAAACTCCGGTAATTCTGTCAGCGGTTATCCAATCACCAGCGCGGTCAGGAGCGCAATGAAGATATTGAGTTGACTCAGCCATCACCTTAAAATTGTGGCCGTCTCTGGTTCCCCGCATTATCTGGTTCGGGTATCTCATAAAATAAAGATAATCGCCGTCAGCGGTCCAGACCTCGTGGGTAATCCAGTCGCCTTCTTTTTCAACATAATAAGGGCGTACAGAGCGCGAAGGGTAATCGAACATCCATATCCGCTGGAGCGCGTCCCCTGTAGTCTCGTGGATATACATTACAGATTCATCATCACCCGGGCAAGCCTGACAATGGCCTAAAATGTGATCGTCTTTCCAGACAACCTCTCCTTCGCCTTTTTTCGGATCAAGCGTGACAAGCGCGTAAATTTTATTTGCAAGCTGATATGAGCTCCAGATAAGCCCGGATTTAGAAACCGATAAATGACCGGTACAGCGCCCTGCCGGCAGCGAGCCAACTTCGCTCAGGCTGCCGGATAATGTATCGAATTTATATATTGAATCGTTTTTTCGCGCGTATGCGAAACCAGAATTATAATCCATACCAAAATGTTTATATTCCTCATTTAAAGCGAGCTCCTGAATTCCTGTGGCGTATTCCACGCGGTAGACCGCGCTCTTTCCATCCTCCGCCCTGACATAAAAAAAGTATTTATCATCTGTTGTAAAGCTTTCTGTTGTAAAATAAAATTTACTGGACCTTTCTTTACTGTTAGTAAATTGCTTGATTGTGTACCCTGTCAGCGGGTCTTTGAATTCAAATAATTCTTTCACTATGTTACCTCAAAAAAACCATCGCGGCGCGAACAATGCAATGTGCCCGCGCCGTAATAGTTAACGCTTTAAAGAGCGTGAATGCGCGCGTTCAAAAGAGCGGAAAGGTTACCTTCTTGACGCGGCGTAAGCTGTCTGAAGCTCAGCCAGCGCCTGTGTTCCGCCTTCCGAATACCAGCGGGTTTTTTCTCTGTCGAATCCCGCGCGGTCGATGTTCCCTATGATAAAGTTAATAACAGCGTCGTCTATAAGCTGGTTTAAGGCTGATTGCCTTGAAGTCCATGTCGGCGACATAAGCGCTATTGGAGTAACAGGATTAACAACCGCGTACGGTTGAATCTGCTGGTAGACCGCGAGATGTTTCTGCTGGTAAGCGTTAGGCCTGAGTATCGCTCCAACATCGGATAACGTTCTGAACTGGTTCAAGCCTTCAACAATGTGCAAGCCGCCTGTTATTTGCGTTGAGGGGATAGTTGTTATAGTGCCGTCAGAGTTCCTTGTAAAATTAACATTCTCGGCGCCCCAGTTAAGTATGGTCTGTCCCTGAGGGGTGTTCAGCTTATCCATGAAATCAAGGTGATAATGGAGATCCTGTAAGGTTCTCGCGCTTACTGTGGAGACAGCTACATAACCCTGATGCCCGTCATTCTGCGGCCATACATAGGTCTGACCTCTGCTGTTGGCGATAAGCCCCAAAACTCCGATAAACCTGCCGGCGTCATGATCCGCCTGAGTCATCAGGCCGTTATCGCGAAGACGGTTCGCGCTGCGGTTCGCCTCATCAGCGCAGTCAATATGAAAACCCGCCTGCCCGCGCCCGAAGAAGAGAGCCCAATCGCCTGTGGAAGTCGCCGGAAAGTCGCGGTTGATAAGGCCGTCATCATAAAGTTTTTTGCTGTAAACCATCGCTTCATAAAATTCATCATACTCAAACCAGGGGGTT
>JGI24695J34938_10003455_pt1 | contig 11025 bp, 8 predicted proteins | sample TergutCo191P3_FD_34938 | JGI IMG/M metagenome (IMG submission 34938) | reverse complement strand
AAGACAATAAAAGTTAAAGTACCCGCCGGGATCCAGAACGGGAAAATGCTGCGTATCCGCGACGAGGGGGTTCCTTCAGGAGGATACCGCGGCAGTTTGTACATAAAACTGATGGTGCAGATTCCCGAAAGGCTCTCCCGCAGGGGGAAGGAGCTTCTGGAAGAACTCGCCAGAGTTGAAGGGCAGAACGACAGTCCAAAACCAATTGCGCTCTCGCATCTTGGCGAACAATAATGGCTGACTGGCTGCTGAGATTTTTAAAAGGCGCGCTTATAGGAATGGACTTTGTCCTTCCGGGAATCAGCGGCGCCGCGTTAGCTGTCGTTTTTGGGCTGTATGAAAAAATTGTGGCGTTTATCTCGAATATCAGAAAAGATTTTATTAAAAACATTTTATTTTTTCTTCCTGTGGGGCTCGGCGGTTTAACCGGCATATACCTTGTAACGTATCCGGTGAGTTTTTTAAAGAACAATTACCAGACGCCGTTTTTATGGTTCTTTGCGGGCGCCATTCTGGGAACAATGCCGGAGCTTTGGCGGAAATCCGGCGAAAAGGGAAGAAAACCCATTCATGTCATTTCAATGGCCGGCGTTTTTATAGCGGGAACCGTTTTGTTTCTTGTTACGCTTAACAGAACGCTGGGTATTGAACCCAATCCCGTTATGGCGTTTTTCTCGGGCGCAGCGGTTGCGTTAATTGTTTTTATTCCCGGATTCAGCTCGTCGACTTTTCTGCTGCTTTTTGGATTGTACGATATAGTAATTCATTCATATAAAAATTTCAGCGAGAATCTCGCTTTCCTTATACCGTTTGCTTTAGGCGCGCTGCTGTTTGTTTTTCCCTTCTCCAAAGGAATTGATTTTTTAATCAAAAAAATATATTCTGGTTTTTTCCACGTTATTATAGGGTTTGTCCTGGCTTCCGCCGTTCTTGTCGGCGTAATCGCTTCCGAAGGATACGATTATCTGCAAATAGGTTCCGCCGCCTGCGCGGCTTCGCTTATAACAGGCGCCGTCTTTTCCTGGTGGATGTGCCGGATCAGCAAAAAGCGCGAAAATAAAACATAAGCCGCCGGGCAATAGCGTTATTTTCCATATTTATCGCGGATAAATTTGTTCAGCACCAGGTTCATCTGGCGGATGTCGATGGGCTTGGAAATAAAATCGTTGAAACCATTTTCCAGGAAAATATTGGCCTGTCCGGATACGGCGTTGGCTGTCAGGGCGACAATGGGGTGTATATAACCCAGAGCGCGGATAGCTATTACAGCCTCAATGCCGTCCATCTGCGGCATCATGTGATCCATAAATATTATGTCATACACATTGCCATTCTTTATTTTTTCAACCGCCTCAAATCCGCTGTCGGCGGTATCTATCTGAAGCTCATAGGGAGCCATAAGACCTATTGCCACATAAATATTAATATCTACATCGTCCACAATAAGGACCTTTCCGTACGGCATTGGTTCACAGGAGATCTGAACCCTGTTAAAGCGCGCGTTGTTATGGTAGTGGAATTTCTCCAGGTTTTCCGCCATTTTGCCGCCCAATTTTTTGCCGCCGTCATTACCCTGAGGAAGGCGAACAGTGAACATTGTTCCCCTGCCGGGCTCGCTTTCCACTTTAATGTCTCCCTTCATCAGACGCACCAGGTTTCGCGTAATGCTCATTCCAAGACCCGTACCTTCCGCGGAATTATTGGAACCCATGTTGAAACGTGCGTATTCGTCAAAGAGCATCGCTATCTGCTCTTTTGTCATTCCGGGGCCCGTGTCGCTCACGCTGATAACAAGAATCACTTCGTTTTCCGCTGCGGTTTCTTCAGCGGTTAATGACAATATGACGCTTCCTTCCGTTGTGTATTTAAACGCATTGGAAAGCAGGTTGTTCAAAATTTGCTTGATGCGCAGTTCATCGCCTGACATCATCACAGGAATATTCCTGTCAATACTAAGCTTAAATTCAACGGGTTTACTGCCTATCCTCATTATATTAAGCTGCGTGGTATCGCTGATAAGACTCGCAATATCGTAATTTTTATCCAGAAGTTCCAGTCTGCCTGCCTCAATTTTTGAAAGATCAAGAATGTCATTAATAATGCTCAGAAGCAGAGCGCCGGAATTGTAAATTCTTTCCAGAGCGTCTTTTACGCTTGAGTCAAGTTTGTCATTCCGAAGCTGTATTTCCGTGATGCCCAGAATGGCGTTCATCGGGGTGCGGATTTCGTGGCTCATTGTGCTCAGGAACGAGCTTTTCGCCTTGTTTGCCATATCGGCCTCATTCCGCCTCCTTTCCGCTTCCAAAAAAAGATTTTTCTGCCCGGTTATATCCATTAAAGCGCCGGCTATGCGGATCGGGTTTCCGTCAGCGTCCCGGATTGTTTCGCCTGACGCGTGATAATAACCGTAATCGCCGTTCCTGGATTGCAGCCGGTACTCGATATTGTACGGCGTTTTTCCGGTCTTATCCGTCAAATGGGCGGCGAAAGCGTTAATAACCCTTTCCTTATCTTCAGGATGTATGAGCGCCTGCAAAGTGCCGACCCGATTGGGAAAATCTTCCTCTCCTGAAAACCCCAGCATGTGCCTGAGATCGTCAGACCAAATAAGACTGTTGCCAAGATTAACAGGATCGTCTTTTACTACATCCATGTCCCATAACGCGATTTTGCTTGCCTTGACAACCAGGTTCAATTTGGCAAGCTGAAGTTCGTCTTTCTGGCGCATAAGCATGAGCTCTTCTTCCCGCTCGCGGATGTCTGTAAGATCCGAAGCGTAAACAACTATGGTAAAACTGTCTTCGTACGGAATCTTTTTCATTTCCAGTTCAAGAGTCCGGGGTATACCGTTCCTGACAAGTTTTGTTTCAACAATTACATGGCCGTCTCTGGCGGCGGCGGCAATCCTGTCTTTTACCGTCATGAAAAGACTTCCGTCCTGATGGTAAAATTCCAGCGTGTTCCTGTTAATATCATCTTCGAAACTGGAAATCATTTCTTCTTTCGATTTGCATCCCATAAATGAAATGGCGGCGGGATTACAGTCAATAACGTCAAAATTACTGTTAAAAAGGATAATTATCCTGGGACTTGCGTCAATAATTATCTTTAAGCGTTCGTACGCATCCTCAATTTCTTCCATTTTTTTCCTCTATATTATACAAGATAAGAAAAACAACGGGAATAAAGAAGGAAAATGAACAATTTTTAACGTGAGTTTTACGTCAAATTCCGTGAAAAAAAGGAAATAAGCGCGGTTTTCCTATTCAGCCAGGTAATCGTCAACAATTTTAACAATTTCATCAAAATTGCTGTGCAGAAAATCCGCGAAAATATTGCCAAGCAGCCTGTTTTCGGAAGCAGACCAGTTTTTTTTCATTAGTTTCTCAATTATTTTGTCGGCGGTCTGCTCATCGCAATTTTCACATGCCGTTTTAATTACAAGAAGATTTTCTTTGAAAAACGCCTTGTCTTCCAGCAATGATTCGCCTTCGGCTGTTTTCATTTTTATGGCAAGATCGTCAACGCAGGTCTGAAGCAAATCCAGGAACATGTTTGTTTCGGACCGGATAATATCGGCATTCCTGTCTTTCGCCGACTGCTCCAGCCTGAGCGCGGCGGAGCATAGATCCGTCTTTCCCATGTTCGCAAGCGCGGTTTTAATTCCATGCATGTAAATAACATACATTTGAAGATCATTCTCTTCGTATGGCCCGTTCTTTTCGATAATCCCTTTCAGTATGGAAACTGTTTTTAGCGCGTCGCGGATGAATGTCTCACACGCGCGCGGATCATCCGCCGGCATGACATTTTCCGTTATAATGCCCCTTCTCATTTCCGCCATCTGTCTTGCGGCTTCGATTACATCTGCGGGCTGTTTGTCGCGGATAAATTTATTAAGCGCGGCGTTTAGCTGGCGGATATCAATGGGTTTGGAAATAAAACCGTCAAAACCGTTTTCCATGAACATTTCCGCCTGCCCAGGCACGGCGTTAGCTGTCAACGCAACAATAGGGTTTTTATACCCGGTTTGACGGATAATTTTAGCCGTTTCCGCGCCGTCCATTTTTGGCATCATGTGATCCATGAAAATAATATCGTACACATTGCCGTTCCTGATTTTTTCAATCGCGGCAAGCCCGCTGTCAACTGAATCAATTTTCAGCTCATAAGGAATCAGCAGCCCTTTTGCCGCGAATAAATTCATTTCCACATCGTCAACAATAAGGACGCTGCCGTAAGGCATCGGTTCGCGCGGGATTTTCGCTCTCTTCATTCGCGCCCTGCTGCGCGTCCGGAACCGGCGCAGATTTTCGGCTACTTCCCTGCCCACTTCTCCAGCGTCGCATCTGATTTGGGGCAGACGCACGGTAAACGCCGAACCTTTTCCGGCCTCGCTGTCCACTCTGATTTCCCCGTTCATAAGGTTTATCAGGTTCCGCGTAATGCTCATTCCAAATCCTGAACTGCCGGCTGACCGTCCCGGCTTTTCATTAAATCCTGCGTATTCATCGAACAGCCTGTCAATCTGTTCGTCTGTCATTCCCTGTCCGGTATCAGTAACGCTGATAACAAGAATCACCTCGTCATCTTTACCGCCCGCTTGTGCGGACACTGAAAGTATCACGCGGCCTTTGGCGGTGTATTTAAACGCGTTGGACAGCAGATTGTTCAGAACCTGTTTTATGCGGAGTTCGTCTCCTGTCATGTACGCTGGCATGTTTTCATCCACGAAAATCTCAAAATCAACCGGCTTGTCTCCAATCCTCATCATGTTAAGCTGGGAAGTGTCGCTGATCATGCTGGCGATTTCATATCTGCCCGTTATAAGCTCCAGTTTGCCCGCCTCTATTTTTGAAAGATCGAGTATGTCATTGATAATGCAGAGCAGCAAGTCGCCGGAAATATATATTTTTTCCAGCGCTTCCATGATACCGGGATCGATATTGTCATTATGAAGCTGAATTTCCGTAATGCCCATGATGGCGTTCATCGGGGTGCGTATTTCGCGGCTCATCGCGCTTAAGAACGAGCTTTTCGCCTGATTGGCCGCTTCCGCTTTCCTCCGCTGCCTTTCAGTCTCCTGCATAAGGAATTTCATTTCCTCCGTATCAAGAACAGCGTTAGCTGTCAATGTTTCAGCTTCCCTTATCCGGTCTTTCAGCGTATTAACCATGATATGCAGCGCGCCGACAAGCAGACCCACTTCGTCATTGCTTTTAACATTCAGCGGAATATCAAGATTTCCGCCCGCCACCTGCACCGCGTAGGTTATCACCTTGCGGATAGGACGGGTAATTCTGCGCCCTAAAAAACCGGCCGTAAAAGCAAGAACCAGCATAATGGCCAGGGAGCATGAAATGACAATTATCAGCACCCTTTTGCTTTCCATGTTATATTCGGCGAGCGGGATGGTAATGGCGCACATTCCGATAACCTGATCTTCCACGCTAAAAACCGGCCAATAGGCTGACATATTAGGTTCGCCGAACAGGACGCCGCGCGCGATCATGTCCCGCCCCTTGCCAAACACCGTATCAATAATCTGCGTATCCGCAAGCTTTGTCCCGTTGATGCGCTGTCCGTCTTCGTCAGTAATGCTGGTCATTAAAACAGTGCCGCCCTTAAAGAACGAAAAATGCATGCCGCTGATGTTTTTCAGATTGTCAACATATTTTTCCGTAGCGATATCCGTACCAAGAGCCAAAGCGCCGACAATCGCGCCTTCCCCGTAAATTGGCGCATAACAGCGGATGGTGTACGGCACCAGCGCTTCTTCATCAAAAAAATAACCGGATACGATCTCTCCGTCCAATGCCGCGGCCATGGCGGGCAGAATGCTCAGGTCGACTCCGGTTCTTTCAGCGTTTCCGCTGATTATGGCGACGCCTCTGGCATTGGTAAAAGTAATCGCGTTAATGTCCAGCCGGCGCAGCGTCACCTGCGCTATTTCCCTGATTCTTCCGACATCCGCCCTTTGCACCGCGTCCGCAAGTCCGGGCATAGCGGCAAGCTGCTGAATTTCATTCAACAGATTCGTTTCTTCCTGCCGCTGTATCCTTACGATGACAGAACGCATAACGGCTATTTCATTTTGAATGGTTTTGGTAAGCAGTCTGCCCATAAGAATTGTGCTTAAGCACAGGATGAGCACGCTTGACGCGATAACGCTTACCGCGGTATTAAAAATTATTTTACCGGAGATGGAAAGCTTCATGACTCTGTTCCGGCGTCCGCCGAGGCGCCGCCGGTATTAAGATAAGCGCTGATTTTATTTATTAAATTGGACGCTGAATACGGCTTCAGCATAAAATCAGTTACGCCCATTTGATATCCGCGCTTTTCAACTGCCTCGTCGTATGTGCCGGAAAAGAGAATAACAGGTATATCTTTGCAGGCGCTGTTTTCTTTCAATCTGCCGAGCGCTTCAAAGCCGTCCATATCCGGCATGTAGACATCCAGCAGTATCAAATCCGGTCTGACTTTCTCTATCAGCGAAAACAGCTTTTCCCCGGACAGCATGGTAAATACCCGGTACAGGTTTTTAAGCGCTTCTTTAGCCACAATCAGGTTCATATCGTTATCGTCAACAACAAAAATAATCTTTTGCAACCTGTTACCCCTTATAAACGCGCTTTACCTGTTTAGATTAAAACTTCACAGAAAAAACGGGCGTAATCAAGTATATAATAACGGAAGTTTAAAAACAAGACAGGAAAGGCGATTTTAAGGCTGATAACACAGAAAATAAGGTTTACTGCCGCCGGACAAACCTTATAAATTTGGGCTTAAAAACCCGCCTGGTCATGTTTCTGCGGCATTTATGCCATTTTCGGTTAACCCGGTAATTATTTCATATTATTTTTAATCCCATTTCACGCATATAATTTACATTGTTTACTATTTTATTTTCTTCCAAAAAAATATTTTTATAGCTCTTATATAATTTTTTTAACAATTTTATTTTTTCGTCAGAATCCAAAAAATAAGGCGATTCCGGATATTTATTAATAATTATTTTAAAATAATATACTGATAAATTAAAAGATAAATATATTTTATTTAATACGGGAATCAGTTCTTTATATGTCTTTGTTTCAAATGTCGTATCATGGTTTCTTTTATAAAATTTATTCGGATGAATATTTTTATAATACTTTATACCCAATTTATAGTACATATAATCCTTATTTGAATTATCATTATTTTCAAAATCATTTTCCCCGTTTTGCCTTATTAAATTTAATTTTTTAACCAGTATTTTGGTGATTTCATTGTACATTGATTCAAGATAACTGTTATTGCACAAATCCGGATGGTATTTCTTGATAAGATTTTTTAATTGTTTTATATACTCTTTCTTATCCATATTAAAATAATATTTCAGGATGTATCCTATAATCTTTTTAAAATGTCTTTTTTAGTTAATCCGTTGGCTTTTGCCAGATTATTCCAGTTACGAACCGCCATTAAACGCCACAAAAATACAGGGAAATTAGGACTTAAGTATTGAATTTCCATTGGTTTTTTTAACTCAATATTTTCAGCCATCATCTTTAACGCGCTGGTAAGGCTTTTAAACAGATCCCTGTCTCTGGAAAGATGTTTCGTATGCCCCAGCATTTCTCCGGCGCCCTGTCCGATTCCTCCGCCAAATTTTACGCCCGAACGTCCGCACCAGTTTTCTAATATTTCAAACGCAATATGATTCTGTTGACCTTCATAAAAACCATTGTTAATAATGGCGTACATTATAATATCTTTCTTCTGCCGGTTTTTTACAACATTCTCCAGTTCAATTAACATTTTTAATGTATTAGACGGCAGCGAATGAACAAAAAGCGGGAACATCAGTATAATTACATCTGCGCAAGCTGCCGTATTAAACATTTCATCTGTCAATTGTTTTAAGCCGCAATTGAATACATTGATTTCGTTGGCCTGATTTATCAAACATTTTAATCTTCCCAGAATAAGTTCCGTGTTTGATTCACCGGATTTCTGGCTGCCGTTTATAATACAGATTTTCATAATTACACCTCTTTAATATCCTCAAATGAATTATAAAAATTTACAGTCATTTTCTGTTTCTGCGCGATTTTCTTGACAAGGTTTTCAGCCGTTTCCTTTTCATTCCCGGAAAAAATTCCATAAAAATGCGCAGAGTAACTAATTTTATTTTTATATCTTCTTGGATGCCGTGTCTCTCCGTTTTCGGTTATAAAATACGGCAATATAAAAGGGCAGACGCTTCTGTCCAGCACATTCTTGACAAACGGGCTGAACCCTCCGTAACAATTCCGGCTGATAATAATCAATTGATCGCATTTTGACAATAATTCACCCATATTGTCATAACCGTCTTTGATAACGCATTGACCGGGCGTTTTAATCCAACATGCAAAACAGCACATACAAGGCAGTATCTTTTCATTATGGGGAATGACCACTGTGTCCGTCTGATTGTCTTTCAAAATGCTGCCAATGACTAAATCATCAAGATCATGAATAATAATTTTTCGCCTGTCCGTTTCTTTGGTAATGCTCATACGGACATTATACCGCTTTTTAAAAATATTTCGAATACTTTTTAAACCGGATGCCGTCGGAATTTTGTCAGTTCTACCGGCTTACAGAGGTGATTTCCCATCATTTTAACAGGTTCGAATGTGAAAATCCGGGGATTCCTTTAATTACAGTGCGAAATATTGAATAATTTTAACAATGATGATAAAATATTTTCTAATAACTGCAAAGGAAGGTTTAATAAAATGAAAAAGACGAGTGTTTTTCTGCTGAATGCCGCAGCGCTGGTTTTTGTGTTCTGCCTGGCCGGGTGCGCCACTACGGGTTCTGATGCCGGCGCTTCAGCTCCTCCTCCCGTTAAAGCGGCAACCATCGCGGGTACATGGGTTCCGGCGGAAGGTCTGCCCCAATACGACAATTTCATCGAAGAAAAACTGGAGCTTTCAGAAGACGGAACAGGCGTATTTGAGGGCTATGCCGAAATAACATGGACAGCGGAAAATAACCGCCTGATACTCTCATTGACTGATCTTACGCTTGAATACAATTATGTGTTATCAGGTTCAACGCTTACTTTGACAAGAGACAACGGCAACAGCGTAAAATATAAAAAGCAATAGACAACCGGATATTTTTTTGTCTACCCGGATTAAAACTTCGGTTTATAATCGGGACTTAATTTCTCATATTCGCCGCTGAAAAATTTATCCAGATACGAATGTCCTTTTATAAATCTGTCAGGATCCATTACACCGTAATAAGCCTGACTTGCGTTCCGCTCATGATCGAATAGCACATAACTGTTCATCCAGCCGGGATCGTTCTGGCCCCAAATTACCACATGCTTAATATATTTTTTGTATTTTTCAAACATTTTAAAGAACAGCGCGTATTGGTAACCTATAGCGTCCGCCTGCATCCTGGTCAGAACGGAAGGAGAGAGCGCAAGACCGCCGGGAGCGGTATCCGGCTGCCTGATGTCCATTTCCGTGTAACAGATACTGTCAAGCAGTCCTTCGTCAATCAGGCTGGCGTACATCGCGGCGGCGATCTGGTTCTGACTGGCGCAGGAAGAAGAAACTGACTCATGTCCCTGAATCCCCATACATTCAATCAGGTTCCTTCCGTCGTAGAGGGGGTCAGTTTTCCACAGCGCGTTTAACTCCTTAGTAATGTTATACGCGGCTTTTGCTTTGGAGTAGAATCCCATTTCATAATCGTTAAAGATCAGGACAGGAGGCTCGCTGCTGACAAAAGCGTCTATTGTTCCGTTGTCATCATGATTGTCAAGCTTCATATAACCGGGAACTACACCGGGATCATTGTAACCCGCTTTGAATTTTTCAGCCATTTTTGCGTTAGGAACAGCGATGTGCGCATATTTAAAAAGCAGATAAATATAGTGCTGCCTTATATCATCATAATCGTCATCGGTCATAGCCATAAGCCACGAAACGTTTTTTAAAACGGTTTTCCATTCATCAGGATTATTCTGAATAATGATACTGTGCCTGCTTTCGTGTATCTCTTCGTTAATTACATCGAAGGAATGAAATGGTATAACGCCGCGCTCCCTGCCGGAATTGTACCTTGCGTCCGCGCTCATAAAATGCCGCATTTGATACAAAATGTGATTGAAATAAATTCGTCTGGCTGTTTCCTTATCCGTTTTCAGAAAAGGACCTTCCGCGTTATTGCCGCTCGAGAAAAAACGTCCATCCGGACTCCAGTGCATTGAAGAAATGTTTTCGGGTATTATCTGTTTTAGCCATGAAGGAGACTGATTAATCCATGCGAGACAATGCCCATGCAGTTTATATTTATACATATTGCCGGATTTTCTGCGGCTGACTGTGTTTAAAATATCATTCGTAGGCATCGTCCATTCAGGACCGCCGGTGTCAGCGAGGAAAGTAAACAGCGGATATTTTTCCCTGAGCCATTGCGGAGGACGCGCATGGCAGTCAGGTTTTAAATTATTGTCATCAACAAAAAGCTCATAATGATAATTGCTGATTGAATCAGAAGAGTCATACCCTGTTCCGGAGACGCCGATTATAAAGTTTTTTTGCGCGTTATATTTATTTCTGACAGGCTCGGCTTCGCTGTAATGTTTTGCGTTTACAACATTCAGAACTGTCCCGCCCGCTGGATCAAGCCGGGTTATTCTGATGTTTCCGAGCATCAGCATATCGCCTTTTACTTTGGTGCCTGTTTCCGTGTGCAGATCAATATTCATGTATTCCCATGTTCCAGATGTCACAGGAACAGCGGCGCTGATAGTTTTCTTGAACCAGGTTTCTTCGTTATAGTAGCCGCTTCTTAAATCAAGATTAATGCTTTTGCCTATACCGTCAAGATTCGCGGTTCTGATGTATATTTGAGTCTTGTTTATTCCGGCGAAACCGACAAGACCCTGATAACCTTCGCCGCCTGATGAAGTTGACCATATTTCAAATCTCATGTATTTATCCACGGCGCTTTGCGGATAATACAGAT
>JGI24695J34938_10003454_pt1 | contig 11027 bp, 15 predicted proteins | sample TergutCo191P3_FD_34938 | JGI IMG/M metagenome (IMG submission 34938) | reverse complement strand
CAAATTGTCGCAAACGTTCATCGTCTGGAATAACTGTTCTTGCTACCATTTTATTATAATTGTTTAATTTCTTATAATCCCACGCTCTGTATAAAGCCACTTGCATTTTAGTATCGATAACAGATGCACTAGGCATATTCCTTCGCGCCTTCTCATGTCGAATAGCATCAAGCGTTGGCTCCATTAGTTTATCTTGCGCAACTGTTGACCCAATAAAATTAACCATATTTTTTATTTGAGGGAACTCTTTGAAATTATCTGCAATATATTGATTCCATTCATTAGCCACTCTGCTGTCAATTCCCGAATAATCAACATGCTCAATTCCCAATTCGTTACGCGCAAAGTCTTCTGCGTTTTTTTTGGCAGCTTCCTCTGCCGCATCTACAAGCTGATTATCATCAGGTTCTATAAGTTTTTCCCGCGCTGACATAAATTCTACTTCCAGCCCGTACTCCTGCGCTCTCTCCTGCATCGCATCGGTTAAATCCCACCATGAATCTGATTTTTCTATCGGATATTTTCCGAAACCTTCGGCAGGTTTATAATCAGGATTGCTCTTTGAATAAAATTTTTCTTCACCGTCTGCGTCGTCAATTTCCGACTGGTCGTAAATACCGCGTATCGTTGTACGGCAGTTAAAATGAAACGGCGGCCACATTGTGTTCCAAACAGGATCGTCATAAGGACGGCGAAACGGCGGTACTGTTAATGAATGACAAATTTCTGTTTGTCTTTGATCGTCAATACCGATTAATTCAAGACCGATTGGCGGCACTTCCTCAAATCCGATGGCGCGTCCCACGTTGTAAGCTGTTGCTGTATTGGTACGGTAAACAGTTTCGTAATACCAGCCTGCGCCTTTTCCCATTCCTGCCGCATCAGCAAGTTCTCCTTCCGTTAGCTGCAAGAACTCATTCATGCCGGTTCCTTGTTCCATCGCGTTAGTCAGCATCGATTGCAAGTTACGCACAGCGTCTCCATCGGCAAGGCGGCTGACGGTAAACGCGCGGTAACGCATTTTGTCAGATAACGCGTAATATGTTTCACGGTCTACAGGCAGACGTTTGCTCATGTAAGCGACAGCTTCTTCATAAGGCAAGAATTCTTCAGGCAAAGGTTCTGCGAAATTGTTTTGATTTATCTCCGGCGTCATTCCAAGCAATAACGCTCTTGTAAATACTTCAGCCGTTTCTGTCATGACATCATAATCGGGAGGCAGCACATAATTTGAATTAAGAAAAGAAGGATCGGCGGCAGCCATCATTACAAATTCTTTTAAACGCTTTCCAAAACTCCGCGCTATTGCAGGGCGGTAAAGGTTTTCTAAGATGTCAAGTTTTCGCGCGTTTCTTCGTGCTTGTATTAACCGCGATTTCTGGTCGGCAAAAAAAAACTGTTTTTATTCTGATCGCTGAACATCGTACCGCCTGACGGTTTAACAAACGAATCGGCTGTACTCTCCGGGCGCGGCAGATGAACCTTATCATAAAGCGCGTTAAGCGACACAGGGATATTTCTGTCTATCGCGTCACGGATTACTTCCCAATCCGCAAAATCGGTTGAATCGATGTCGAACATAGGAGCGGCTGCGCCGGGGAAGTTAACATCAACAAAATAATTAAAGAGCTTTTGTATAGACTGCTGTATTAAATAAGCGTCGTGAATGGTTGTAGATTTGTAAGTCTCCGAATGCAAAAGCCCCTGGCTCTTTGTACCGAACTCCGCCTGACTTGTCATTAAAGACTGCGCGGTGATGCCGTAGGAAATTTCCTCATTGCATACGCGGATAATAGTCTCAAAATCTTTTATCGCGCCGTCTACAACTTTTATTTCTTTAATATTCGCGAAAGCCCCGGAAGAACCGCTGTTCATGTTTTGAATTAACGGAAGTATCTCTCTAGATCTTCGTTGCGCTTCTTCGGCGTTCTTTGTATCAAAGATCGCAAGAATGGAAGGAACGCCCAGCCTCTGTGCAGCCTGCATCCAAAAGCGAAATCCAAGCTGTTTAAATTTCCACGCCCAGTAACAGCTGCGAAGCGCAGGCGTTCCCCAGATATTTCCGTCGCCTTTATCGTTTCTGTGTATGATAAACTTATTCGGCTCGTCTAACGGTTTGTTTACAGATGAAAGATAAGGCACGCCGTAACTGCCGCCGTGCGGAAACGTGACAGCCGTTCTTGGAATCGGTATAAAATCAACAGGTATATAAAAACCGTCTTTTATGTCCCATATGATTTCGCATAACGCGATACCGTAAGGAATGGCGTTTAACAAAATTGTGTTTAATTTATATGTTAAATTGAATGTTAAATATTTCCGGCAGGCTTCATCAATTATATTATTTCCGCTGTCGGTCTGTGAGCCGTACATCTGCTGTACTCTGTCTTTCCTGTTTTCGATCAGCGATTCGATTTTAGGATCGTTCATCATCTTTGTAAATACTTCCTGACTTTCTCCTACCGAATTAAGCCAGCTGCCTGTATCATCCATGTAACCGATAATCGTGCGCATAGAAGAAGAGAGGTCTATAATCTGTGTCGTCAGTTCCTGCTGTTTTTTATTTCTACTCATTATCAATACCCGTAAAACATTGTATCGCTTCGCGGTTCTGTCAAGACGACCATGGGAGGAGCGAATGAACTTCCTTCTTCCCAAGCGTATAAACTCATAGCCGCCGCTACAGCGCCGTCTCCGTGCCGCTTCGCTTTAACGCCGTTTCTGTCGGCTTTCTCTTCGTTAGGCACAACTGGCTGACCGTTTTTCAATATAATTATTCCAAAGTCTGATAAAATATATTGATCATCGGGCACAGTAAACTCTCTGCTTTCGAGCCTGTTTTTAAGTTTCGGGAAAATTCCTGAATACCATGCGCGTGTTATCATCACCATTTCCGCGCCGCAGGGAAAACGCTGCGCCGCGGCTTCGGCGAGAGCTTGACCGTTACCTCTTGAGTCTATCGCCGCGTTTCCAAGATTACAGTTTTTACTGATAAAAAATAAAATCTGCCACTGCTGATCGTACGGTACATTATTTAATTCCATTATTAGAGAACTTATTAACTCATTTTTATTTTGATCTTCTGTAATCCAAATTACAGACAAGTTGCCGTTGCGGGCGAAGTCCATACCCAGATAACACACTCCTTTAATACGGCGCAATATAGGAGCGGCTTCAGCGTTAAACCATTTTTCTACCTGCTCCCATCTTTTTTCAGGTTTTTCCCACATGAAACTGTCAATGCAGTCAAGCTGTACGATTGGAAGTTTTTCCGCGTTTACAGCGCAGGCGGCAAGCATTCCGTACGGAAAATATTTTGAGCCGCTGTGTGACGGAATTACATCTAACTCTTCTTCGGCGTTTGACTTGTATATTTCGCGAATGTCCTTGATAAACTCATGTTCGCTTTGTTCAGTCCATGTTTTTCCGTTCTTTAAACATATACGTTTATATAACCCTTGTTTTACAGCGTCGCTGAAAGTGGTACGATGGACACTCCATTTTTTTTCTTTTCCTTCGCGGATATCTTTTATTAAAAGACAGAAAGGACTATCGTCGCCGTTATGTGTCGAGATGATCGAAAACGATCCGCTCCATATTAAAAGAGCGAGTGCCGCCTTTTTTATTTCTTCAAATTCGCCTGTGAACGCCGCCTCATCTAGAATAATCCTTCCTTTTTTGCTTCTTATCGCATACGCGACACCGGGCATTCCGGCGATCTCATTGCCGTTTGTAAACTTCACGCGATAAACTGTAAAAGCGCGGTCTTCCTCATCAATAATTTCTTCTTCAAGTTCACCGGCGGCGATGTTCACAATCTGCGCCCAAAATTTACAATCAAGAATAAATTGGCGGGTCATATCTTTGTTATACGAAAGATAATAAGTGTTCTGCCCTTTTGAACCCTGCGTCTGCAAAACAGAGTTTAACGCTTCTGTCCATGAAGCTCCGATTCGGCGGCTCTTTTCCCATATCTTAAGCTGTCCCTGATCGGCTATCCATTCCTTTTGAAACGGTAATAATAACTCCCCTTTCTTTAAACTCATATCTTTTGCTCTATTCCGACAACCTGCTCATAAATAATCTCCATTGTTTCATCATCAAGTCCCGCTTTCTTTGCCGCTTCTTTCAGCTTCTTTCCGGTATCAAGAATTCCCTGCCTGCGTCCCTTCTCGAAGTTTAACTCCACGTTAGCTGCAAGTCCGATTGCGCGAGAAACCCTTGTAAGCAGCAGGATTTTCTTTTCCGTTGTCATTTCGTTTAAATCTTCAACTCCGATTTCGGATATTTCTTCTAGGAGTTTCATTCCCGCGATTTGTAAACCGGCGTCTGCTATGCTTAACCTCGGCGTTTTATTTGTCGCCGCAATTAATGTTTCCGCCCAGTCTTGTTTTTTCTTTAATTCTTTTAATTGCCTCGAATGGCTTTTTATTGTTCTTTGCACGGAACCTTTGCTTACCGAATATCCTTTCGCGGCAAGGTGTTCGGCAATTTCTTTCTGCCTTTTGCCCTGCTGATAATACATTTGTATAACAAACTCAACAAGACCGAGCAGTTCCAGTTTACTTCTTTGCGGCATTGCGGCCCCCTCCCTTTAACGAATTCACAGCTTCCTTGATAAAATCCAGTTTCGCTTCTATTACTCCTATGTTACGCGCAATATCGATCTGGATGCTTTTTGTCTCGTTTTTTATTTCTTGAATATCCCTTTCGTGCTTTTCGGTTTTTCCTTCAAGCCTGTTGATGATTTCTTCTTTTCGGCCCTTATCATGACCGATTTTTATCCACACTGTTATAAAACCTATAACGCTCGTCGCCATCGCGATTAATCCGATAATCTCCATACTATCCCCCCGATTAAAATTAAACCCGCGCTAATCCATCCTGCAGCCGCAAGCCGCTTCCATTTCTTTGCTTCTTTTTTCCGCATCTCCAAGGATTCCCATAACGCGCTGTATTCCATCTTCAAGATCGCTAAGTCCGTCAAGAGCGTTTTCATTTCCTCTTCCGATATCAAAAGCGACATTTGCGATGATTCCAGCTTCGTCATAGCCAATTTTAATCTCTCCTGAAGCGCCGCTGACCTTTCCAGCAGCATTTCTGATCTCGCTTGCTGCGCGTTCAATTCGCCTCGAAGCCTCATCGTATCCGCTGACATCCGCTGCAGCTCCTGCCTGATTGCCTGAAACTCTGATTCTGTCAAATAAATACCCGAAGCAAAAACCGAGACTGAACAATAACACGCCAATAATAATATTGCGCATAATTTTTTTAACACTGCTTTTCATCTCCCTGTCCTTTAATTTGTTTGCGCATCCGGTTTTTCACCGCGCTCATGATGATACATTTCGTGGTTCCAGAATTTTCCTTTAACTCCGTTATTCGCAACCTGTAAAGCGAAATAACCTGTTATAAGAGATACAACCGCCGTCAGGTACTGCCCCGCGGAAAACCCAGGACTAAAAAAATTAATTAACGCAAAACCGCAGATAACAACTAAACCGATTATTAACGCTGTTCCCTTACTCATTGTTTAAACCCCTTTATAATATGCGCCCACTTCTTTTCGGAAGTCAGAGGTTTCATGATTCTGTTAAAATTCGCAAGATACATTCTTACTCCCTTGCCGTTATGGTTTTTGTAATCTGTTTTGTGGTTTCCCCAAGGATCGTCGATTATAAAATAAAATCCGTCTTTGTCTTCTCCATACCCGACAACGGCGACGATGTGATGAAGCGGCTTTCCGTTTTGCGAAAATTGACCCGAGACAACCGCAGCTCCGCCTGATTTAATAGCAGTTGTAATTTCAGTTACGCTTACAGATGTGTTAAACGTCACAACTGCAGGATCATAACCGAAAGTTTTTAGAAACCGTCCAGCCCCGTAAGAAAGAACAGCATGCCACTGGTTCGGCGGTATTTCTTTTTTAGGATCGATTTGCTCCCAGCGCTTTAATGTCGCCGCGTCTGAATAGATAAATCGCATCAGCGCGTCTTCGGGCTGTTCGCCTTTGGGCGCGAACGTATCTACAGGGTAACCGGCGGCGCATAACGCGATAATCATTGACGTTACGTTACACGCTGAATTTGGTTTCTCCTTATTGTCGCGCTGACTGCGGAATGGTTTTCCCGCGCCGTTGTCTACTTCGTTTCTTTCTTCTTTTTGGTTTTCCATGAGTGTCTCCTTGTTTGTAGTTTACAAGGAGAGTGTTGAGGGGAGCCGTACCGGGGAAGGGGGTTAAGCTTCTTGAAAACAGCAGGTTTTAATAAGTGATATATCAATATCACCCATACGATTATATTTTAATTTTAATACGAAGAGTAGATGTTTTATATCATTTTTTAGTATGTTGTAATCAGTTCTATACAATAATTACTTCTTAATAATCCCTATAATAGCTGATATTGTTTTCCATGCAAACGAGCAAAGAAAAGCAATAATAAAAGCTGCAAGCCATACCCCTGCAATTAATAACCATTTATTAATTAATAGAGAAACACTAATACGAAGCGATAACGCGATAAATATTCCGCATCCAGAAATAATCATTAACAATTTAAAATGACCTAATAATTCATCAAATGTTTCTGTATTAATTATTTTTTCAAACCATGACTTTGAATGCATTATCTGAAATACTGTAAATGATGTTATTATAAACCCCAAAAATGTTACAGAAAAAGCAGATAATGTTTCCTGTACTGTATTATAAGCGATTAGTAGTTCTTTGTATGCGTTAGAATTATTAATTATTATTAATAATAAGCATATCCCTGCCATGAATAATGAAACAAATAAGGAGACGACTAGAGATTTTTTTAAGTCTGTTATATTGATTATAAACCCCATTTATTCCTCATCCTATTGATTTTTTTTTCTTAAATATATTCATATATTTATTCATAATAGGGTATAATTTTGTGAAAACCACGTTTATAGGAACATACCTTCCGTCTATCTTGGTAAACAAAGGGTTGATATTGCTATTATAAAAATAACAAATAGGTCTGCATAAATTATCGCAAGAGTTTAAAAATAAATAATAGTATTACGCAGCTATAGTTTCTCTGGCAGGTCTCATATAAATATGAGCCCATTGTAATAATTGATTCCTTGCTGTGTTGAAGGGAACATCCTTTTCTGCCGCCGCTGTATTCAATGTTTCAAGTAAAAGTTGAACGGCATTTTCAGTTTGTCCTGCTGTATACATGTTCTTAAACCGTTCTTGTTTTTCTGCGTCAAAATATGTCTCAAATAGTTCACGTGAAAACATAAAGTGTAAAAAAAGAACCTCATAATCTACCGTTTTTCCTTCGTAGCCTAACCGAAAATGTGAATCTGTAAGTTCTGGAGGTTCATACCCAGCTTTTGGCTTGCCTGATAAAGCGTTATAAAGTTCTAATAGGTTTGGACCCCAAAGTTTTTCAATAGTATGTCGTCGTCTTTCAAGATATAGCGAAGGTAGTGATGATCTTCTATTTACAGTAGCAACATATACTATTGCTAAAAAATGTATAAATTCATGAACTCCAGCAATTTTTCGGATTTTCTTCATTTCTGAACTTTGACTAATAAATAGCTGGCGATTTAGGATTATATAAGCTCGCAATAAACCTTGAGGTGTATATCGCATTATAAATATGCCCATAGAATCAATATCGCCAACTGCAAACTGAATAGAACATTCATCAAGATTTAAAAAAGCCAACTGATCAAAAGCTGCGAGAAATACTGGTGGGTGTCCTGTTTCATTTCTAATTTTTAATGCTTGCAAAACTGGACGAAAAAGCCGCACTGCTTCTTTGGCATCTTCGCGGTACAAGTTGCTTATCAATTAATGCCACCCCCTGCTAACCGATCCGATCTTTCTTGCTGGAGTTTTTTTATATGTTCCCATTCTGCCACTTCGTCACGGCTTGTTTCGAGGCTATCAATTACATCAATGGCTGTTAATACATCTTTAGCTGTAAGAATGCCATTACCCTCTACCGTAATAACCCTTCGTTCGTTGAGTTTCTCCTCAATTTCAGCCTGCCAATCCTGCTGTTCTGCGCTCGGCACTTGAACATTCTGGATTCTTTCCATACTTTAATTCCTTGTTTTTTTTCTGCAATATTACAGACTTACGAATAAAGCCAATTACCGTTGACCTTATTTTTACCCTTACAGGGGTATCAGCTTAACACTGATTAATTATCGGCTTTTAAAAGCCATGTCTGTTTTAATAATAACAAAATATGGGAAAAGTTGCAATAATAAAAACTCTCTAAACCCCGCCCCTCCGTCCCGGCACTATAACCAAAATTGCCCTCACCTTGCCGACAATCGACAAACTCTCCGCGCTCTCCGAAATGCTCTTATACATCTTGTTATCGCTGATAACCTCATACCCCTGCGAAGTCATCTGTACCCTTTTGACATAAGAAGTGTCATGTGTTTTCAAGACATAAATCCCATCACCGTCCCAGCCGCCGCCGTCACAGACAACAAGGTCGCCGTCGTGCAAGGTTGGTTCCATGCTGTCACCCTTCACAGGCAGACCTGCCAAGTGTGGATATTTCGATAGATGATGCGGAACCTGAATATACCTGACCGGGGTGTCGTTATCGTCAACCCCGGAGCCGTATCCGGCGGAAGCGGCATTTTCCAGTAGAGGGATTATAATTCCATCTTCAAGCCCTTCAGCTCCTTCGTAAACAAGGGGAATACCATTTGGAATTTTTCTACCAAATAATTGAGAATCATAAAGTCCGCTTGATAAATAATGTAACTGAGAAGCATTTTTTGAGGCTTCTACTTGCAAAATTTTTGCGCCACTAGGCATTTTTTGAGGCTTATCATCAGTTTCATGTATTTCATCATATAAATTTGGGGGTATTGAAATAAAAATGGGACTTCCCTTTACCATTTTATATTCGATTTTGAATCCATGTGACGCCAAAGCATATAATAATTTGTTTGGATCTTTTATTTTACCACTTTCAAATTTTGATAAATAGCCATTTGATAACCCCAAAACACGCTCTAGTCCTGCATTATTTTCTACAGGAAAGCGACTCCTAATATCTTTAATAAATTCTGCATAATTCATCGATTATTTTCATTTACCTCTTGACGAATAGAATATTTTCATCGATAATAAAACATCGGCAAGTATTAAAAAACGCTTGACGAAAAAAAAAGAGAACGGCGCACATTCCGCCAAGAAGATCGCCGTTCTCTAACATCACCCCACAAGGAGGCTACTTTGAGTTTATCACCAACTTTGGCTTCGGGCAAGCCAACCATACCCAACCGCATCAGCCCAACCTTTAAAGAAGGACAGTATATTCGCTATATGTTAAATCATGTAGGAATGAAACTCGTCGACGTATCTCGCAAACTTGGACTGCACGACACAAACACACGTAATGTTGTATTTGGACTTCGCCGCTCCGCTCGTATCGAATCAGAAATAGCAAAAATTCTCGGTAAAGCGAGCTGGAACGATGTTGTGCTTGAAGCGCGCAGTGAGATTCAGAAAAAGCCTGTTGAAGTTATCGTCCGTGAGATGAAACAACAGCAGGGAAAAAACGATCTTGCAAAATCCATAAAAGACAACACTCACGACGCAATTTTCAACAGAGACTGGTCGGCACATTTAAAGGCTTACGCGGAAGAACAGGCGGCAGCGAAAAACAAGAAAGTTAAAACAAGGAGGAGAGCATGAGAAAAATTCTGTTTAAAGAATTAAAAAAAACCATTAATGAAACATTAAAAGCCAATGATTATAAATGTTCAATTTCAATCGCGGACACTGACACAACATTAACATCATTTGCTAATCTCCGAGGAATTAAAGTCTCGTGGGGTAGAACGGAAATGGCTTTTTTTGTCCCGGGGGAAATATCTTTCATAATTCCTTATGCATATATTCATCAGATGCACAGATATAGCGTGAAGCAAGTCACTCTTGTAGTTGAAAAACGTCAATTAGTTTCAATAAGAGAAACTAAAGAAATAAGGAGGAGAGCATGAAAAAGAAAANATGCGAACNCTGCGGACAAGNTATCACGAAAAAAACAAATTGGGATGTTATAAAAAGATTGCCTGTGTCATGCCTTGATGAGCATTTTGAAACAATTAAACTGTGCGGCGATAATTGCCCGCTAAAAAAACAATGTAAATTAGNGGCGATAAGCGACGATGCAAANTTCTCATGCGCAATAAATGATTTTACCGAGTGGCTAGGNAAGGAGGCAAACAATGAATAACACAAATTTCGCTAACGGCTTTAATTGTTTCTGTCCTGATTGCGGAAGTTTCTTTAATGTTCAAGTAAAACCGGATGATATTGTTGTAAGTTTCTGTTCATTCTGCGGAGGCGAAGATCTTTTTTTCAGCATTGATGAACTTCTCGATTATTGTTATGAGAACGGCACTGACCCCGTAAACTTCTACTCCGCGTTCCCTCTTGATGTACCAATTCCAAATTCATGCACCGGAGCGACACCGCGGCAGACAGCAATTATCCTTTATTTGATTGCCAGCCGTCATGACATTCCGTTAACGGTAGAGAGCATAGCCGGGAACTGCGAAACAAGCAGGGAGATAGTCAAAAAAGTTTTTGAGGCGTTTCACATAACAGAAAAACCATAAAAGTAAAAAGGGAGGGGAANGAATGCAGCACATTTATTTATGCGGTCCGGTATCCGGGAGAAAACCGCAGGAAACGGCTAAACACTTCGANGGGATCGAGAAAAAGATACGCGAAGCGTTTATTGGAACAGTCGGGATTGTAAATCCAATAAGGTTATGCAGTCCTGACATGGACTGGCACAAGGCAATGAAGGTCTGTGTCAGCGAGCTTGCCAAGTGCAGCGGCATCGCGCTGCTGCAAGGATGGCAGAGATCAAAAGGCGCCGCNCTCGAATTAAAAATCGCACAGAAACTGCATATACCTGTTGTCTTTGTTGAACAGCCGGTCGATTACGTCAGCTTAAACGAATTATTCACAGCAGCGCAGGAGACCTTGCGTTTCTACAATG